>Ga0102943_1000028_pt1 | contig 85598 bp, 78 predicted proteins | sample SalPonC_black_MG_FD_78174 | JGI IMG/M metagenome (GOLD analysis project Ga0102943, IMG submission 78174) | Salt pond soil microbial communities from South San Francisco under conditions of wetland restoration - Salt Pond MetaG... | ecosystem: Environmental > Aquatic > Marine > Intertidal zone >...
GCTATTTCCTGATCTCCTTCGCCGGCCATCTGTCGCGGTCCTGGGCGGCGGACTGCTGTCCCAGGCGCCCGCGCACTCGCTGCCGGCCATGGACTCGATCTCGGTGGGACTTGCTCTTGCTCCGGCCCTGGCCATCCATACCGTCGAGAGTACCCCCGCGCCCGAGCCCGATCCGACTCCCGCGCCTCCGGTCGAGCCCGAGAGGCCGGTCTCCGACCCCGTTCCCGATCCGGCTCCCGACGAGCCCGAACCCGAGCCCTTCGAGCCGACGCCCCCGGAGTCGGACCTGCCGCCCCCGCCGCCGCCCGCGGAGATCGAGCGGCCCGAGAGGGTGCTGTCGCCCGACGCGCCGCCCGAGGAGCCCGAGCTCGAGCCACGCGAGATCGTGCCGCCCGATCCGGATCTGCCGCCGCCGCCGCTCTCGGGTCAGGACCTGCCCGAGCCGGAGCCGGTCCAGCCGCGGGCGCAGACGCGGGGGGACGACCTGACCGCCGAGGACACGACCGAGACGCCGCCCACCGCGCCGAAGGAGGAGCTCGGTGGGGGTGCGGCCGTGCAGGCGTCGACGGCCGCGTCCGAGCTCGAGGACGGCTACCTGGTCCGCGTGCAGCGGAAGATCGGTCGCCGCTGGCAACCGACGCCGGCGAGCGCGCTGGGACAGAGCTACGTGAGCACGGTCGTCAGCTTCCGGATCCGCCCCGACGGACGGGTCGAGAGCCCGGCCGTGAGCGAGTCCAGTGGGCTGACCGTGTTCGATCGCCAGGCCCTGCGCGCGGTGATCGATGCCTCGCCCCTGCCGCCCCTGCCGCCTCGCTATCCCGATGGCGTGCACATCAACTTCCGCTTCGAGTACGAGCGATGACCCGGCCGGAGGCCGACGCATGAAGCCACGCCCTTCCCGTTCTCCCCTGCTCCTCGCGTTGCTGCTGGTCGTCGCCGCGGCCGTGCCGGCGCGTGCCCAGGAGGGCGGCGAACCGAGCTTCGAGCTCCGCTTCAAACGACAGGGCATCGTCCGGGCACTCGTCGAACTCGAAGAACTGCGCGTCGAGACCAGCCTCGCGGGAGCGCGCGAGGCCGCGGGCGCGCTGGCGTCCCGGCTGGTGCAGGACCTGATCTGGAGTGGGCACTTCGCGATCGCGTCGCCCCTTCCCGAGGGAGTCCGGCGCCCGCGGTACGTGCCCGACGACTGGACGCGCGGGGAGGACGCGCGCACGAGGCTCCGCCTGACCCTGGCCGGTATCCGTCGCGACGAGATGGTGTGGACGGCCCTGCTCTTCGAGGGTTCGGCCCGGCGTCAGATCCTCGGCAAGCGCTACGTGATCGACCTGGACGCATCGGAGCGGCACGTGCACCACCTCGCCGATCAGATCGTCCAACGCGTCACGGGCGATCAGGGGATCGCGCAGACGCGGATCATCTTCAGCCGCAAGGTCGGCGACGGTCGCGAGATCTTCCTGGTCGACTACGACGGCGAGAACCTCCGGCAGATCACCCGCAACGGCAGCCTGAATCTCCTGCCACGATGGTCGCCGAGTGCCGATCGCGTCAGCTACACGTCGTACTGGCGCGGACGGCAGCGGTTGCTCGTGCTCGACGGTCGCAGCGGCGAGAGCCGCAAGGTGACGGAGTTCGACGGCCTGAACTACGGGGCGTCGTGGGCGCCGGACGGAGCGCACCTGCTCGTGACCTTCACGCGGGACGGCGATCCGGAGATCTACCGTATCGACCTGCAGGGCGACGTCGGAGCCCGTCTGACCTTCGAACCGTCGATCGAGTGCAGTCCGGTGTTCGATCCCACGGGCAACCAGATCGCATACACCAGTGATCGCAGTGGGGTCCCGCAGATCTACCGCATGTCGCGCGACGGCACCGATCGCCGAAGGCTGACCCGCAGCGGTGGATACAACGACGCGCCGGCCTGGTCGCCGCGGGGCGATCGGATCGCGTACGTGACGCGACGCGCCGGGCGCTTCCACGTCATGGTCATGGACTCGAGCGGTGGCGACGCGATCCCGATCACGATCACCGCCGATGGGAACAACGAAGAGCCCGCCTGGGCGCCGGACGGGCGTCATCTCGTGGTCAGCAGTGATCGCGACGGCACGCGGCGGCTCTGGGTGATCGACGTCGACACGGCCTGGGCGCGTCCGCTGACGCGGGGCGACGTCGACGACAACGGACCCGATTGGAGTGCCGCCCCGAGCAGCGGGAGCGGTTCCTGAACCCGGGCGGACGAGACCGTCCGCCCACTCGCACGAGGAGACCGGAGCGTCATGAAGAGTCTGCAGTCCGATGCGAACCGAGCCGATGCCGGCCGCGTGGCCCTGATCACCCTCGTCGCTCTGAGTGCGGTGCTGCTGGTCGGCCTGCTGAGCGGCTGTGGCGGCAAACCCGAAGCGCAGCCCGACACCGGGGCAACGCCGACCGAGGAGCCCCTCGACGAGATCCCCGTCACCACGCCGGACGAACAGCCGGCCTTTCCCGACGAGGCCGACGCCATGGACCAGGACACCGTGGCCGGCGAGGACATGGAGGCCGAGACCCGGCCCCTGCCCGTGGTGCAGGACGTGTTCTTCGGGTACGACTCCTTCGAGCTCGATGCCGAGGCCCAGGCCACCCTGCAGACGAACGCGAGGATCCTGCGTCGGAATCCCGATGTCGACGTGATCATCGAGGGTCATTGCGACGAGCGGGGCACCGCCCAGTACAACATGGCGCTGGGCTGGAAGCGCGCGAACACGACGAAGGACTACCTGGTGTCCCTGCGCATTCCCGCGTCGCGCATTCGTACGGTGAGCTTCGGCAAGGAGAAGCCCTTCGTGACGGGGAGCGGAGAAGACGTCTGGTCGCTGAACCGCCGCGCCCACATCGTACTCGAACGGTCCGGGCGCTGAGCCATGCGACGTATCCTGGGTTCCGTCCTCCTCGTCGCGGTCCTGACCGGTTCGTCGGGGTGCGCCAAGCAGCTACAGCGCATCGAGACCCGTACGGATGAGATCGCGACCATCCAGGCGCGGCTCGCGGCGGAACAACGCGAGCTCGCATCCATCGTGGAGCGTCTCGACGAGCGGGATGCCGAACGCGAGGCCGAGCTCGTGGAGCGCCGCGCCGAGCTGGAATATCAGCTTCGTGCCCTCGACCGCGTCGTCCGACAACTCGATGCCCGCGCGCAGGAGCAGCAGGAACTCCTGCAGAGGATCAGTGCGGCGCTCGACCTGTTGACCCGTCGGACGCCGTCGGGACCCGACGCTCCCACGGCGACGGCCCCGACCGATTCGACGATCGCGGCGGCGTCGGGGGGCGATCCCCTCGAGTCGCCGGGACAGGACGTGTTCGACGCTGCCTTCGACGACTACACGGGGGGACGCTACGCCCTCGCGAGGGAGGGCTTCCAGGAGGTCCTCGATCGGTTCGAGGACAGCGAGCTGGCCGACGACGCGCGGTACTGGGTGGCCGAGACGCACTACGCAGAAGGCGACCACGCGACCGCGCGCGACGGCTTCGCCGAGGTCGTCGAACGATGGTCGGAGAGCGACGTGGTGCCTCCGGCCCTGCTGAAGCTCGCCTACTCCATGCTGGAGCTCGGCGAATCCGAGGATGCCATCGCGACCCTGCAGCGACTCGTCGACGAGCACCCCGACAGCGATGAGGCCCTGATCGCGGAGCACAGATTGAGTACACTGTCGGCCGAGGAGTGATTCCGTCCGCCCCCCCCTCCGTGGTGGATCATGCGATCCTTCGTGCGTCCGCTGACCTGGCTCGTCGTCTGCGCGACCCTGCTCGTGTCGGCTCCGTCCACCGCGGCGGAGCGGTGGTGGGTGGAACTGCCCCGGGCCCGGGGGGTCTCCGAGCCGGAGGACCTGCCCTTCCCGCCCGCACCGAACGATGCTGCCCTCGAGCGACGGGCCCGGCGTGGCCGGGCCGAGCGCGTGGCGGTCCTCGGCCGGGGGCCGAGCGAGGAGGCCCTGCGCGCGGTGCAGGCCACCGGAGCTCGGATCGTCCGCGTGAGCCGCTGGCTGAGTGCGGCCAGCGTGGAGGCCGACGCCACCATCCTGGAGCGTCTGCGAGAACGCTTCGGCCGCGCCGCCCTACGACCCGTGAGGAGCTGGGCCGGCGAGCGTGACCCGCGAGTCGTCCGGGTGACGCCCGGCCCGCGCCGGCGGGTCGGCGCCTTCGACTACGGCCGGTCCTTCGACCAGCTCGCGCAGATCGGGATCGATCGTCTGCACGACCGGGGTCTCACCGGGCAGGGGGTCCGGGTCCTCGTGCTCGACACGGGCTTCCTGGTCGACCATCCCGCGATCGACCATCTCGACGTCCTGGCGACCCGGGACTTCGTGAACGACGACGCCGACGTGGGCATCGACGAGGGCGAGGCGATCAACCAGGACCGACACGGGACGGGCGTGGTCGGCACCCTCGCCGGCTACGAACCCGGCTCGTTGATCGGGGCCGCGCCCGACGTCTCGGTGCTGCTCGCCAAGACCGAGGTCGTCGACAGCGAGACCCGGGTCGAAGAGGACCACTTCGTCGCCGCCCTCGAGTGGGGAGAAGCCCTCGGGGCCGATCTCATGACCGCGTCGCTGGGCTACCGCACCTTCTACGACGAGCCCGACACCTTCGCCTACTCGCCGGAGGATCTCGACGGCGACACCGCGATCACGACGCGCGCCGTGGACGACCTGGTGGCGATGGGGGTGGTCGCGATCAGCTCGGCCGGCAACGACGGGGACGACCCGGGAACCCTTCTCACGCCCGCCGACAGCGACAGCGGACTCGCCATCGCCGCCGTCGACTCGAACGGTGCCGTCGCCTGGTTCTCGAGCCGCGGACCGACCGCCGACGGCCGCACGAAGCCCGACCTGGCCGCCCGCGGCGTGCGCGTGGTGTGGGCCGACACCTGGATCGGGGTCGGCCTCGCGTCGGGCACCTCGCTGGCCGCGCCTCTCGTGGCCGGAGCAGGCGCTCTGCTCCTTCAGGCGCACCCGGACTGGGGTCCGCACGAGGTCGCTTCGGCGCTCCGGAGCACCGCGAGTCAGGCCATGGCTCCCGACACGGTCCTCGGATGGGGGATCGTCGACGCCCAGGCGGCGGTCTTCGACGTCGAGGCTCCGCAGGTGCCCCTGCCCTTCGATCTGGTGGCCCCGGAACCCGGAGCCGTGATCGACGGGCCCCGGGTCGATTTCGCCTGGGAGGCCGCAGAGGATCTGCAGACACCACAACAGATCGACTACCGCGTCGAGATCGCGCGGGACGAGGCCTTCGACGAGGTGGCCGCCGTCTTCGAGGTGGGACCCGCGGTCGTCCGCTCCGCCTGGGTCCCGGTGAGCGGGCAGCTGTGGTGGCGGGTGGTGGCCACCGATCCGCAGGGACACGTCCGGACGAGTGCCGCCCGGGCCCTCGAGGTCCCGACGGCCACCGGGGCCCCGACCCGGACGCGCGTGGCCTGGGCGCGCTGGGAAGGTCCGTGGCCCAATCCGACGAGCGACCGCAGCGCGGCGCGGCTGGTGCTGAACCGGCCGGCACGGGTGCGCGCGGTCGAGGTCTTCGACGTCGCGGGCCGGCGGATCCGGACCCTTCGCCGGCAGGTCGAACTGCTGCCCGGCGAGTGGCGCGTGGAATGGGACGGAAGGGACTCCAGGGGGCGCTCCGCGGCCTCCGGCGTGTATTTCCTCCGGGCGCTCGTCGAGGACTCCGACGGCCGCGCGGCCCGGCTGCGCGCCCGCGTGGTTCGCCTTCGCTGAGGGATGTCCGCGGGGCCGCAGCCGTCAGTGCCTTGACCTTCGGTTTTTCCGTCATCTACTCTTTGTACGAATCCCTTGGAGCGCCACGAGGCCTCCGGCCCCTCTCGCCGAATTCCCGGAATGGCCGGCTGATCCTCGTCGACTGCCCCGCATCAGCATGCGCCCCCACTCCGGGCGCGTCGGTTCTGCTACCAGGAGGGTCTCCGTCGTGTTCCTGACGAAGCGTCAGTCGGAGCTGTTGGACTACCTGCGCCGCACCATCGCCGTGCAGGGCTACGCTCCGAGCCTCGAGGAGATGGCGGCTCACTTCCAGCTGTCATCGGTCGGAACGGTCCACAAGCACCTGAAGGCCCTCGAGGAGAAGGGCTTCATCCGTCGCCAGTGGAACCGTTCCCGTGCGATCGAGATCGTCGAGACCCACGACGGACGGGCCCGTCGCGTGCCCATGCTCGGCTCGCTCAAGGGACAGCAACCGATCGAGAACGGGGTCCAGAGCGGAAGCATCGCGGTTCCGGAGGAGTTCCTGAACGGAAACGGTGCCTTCGTCCTGCAGGTGGGTGACGACTCCCTGCGCGACGAATTCCTCGACTGCGGCGATTTCGTGGTGTGCGAGCCGAGCGAGTCGCCCGAACCCGGGGCCACCGTCGTGGTCACGGTCGACGGACGGAGCACGATGGTCCGTCGGTGGGAGCCGACCTCGGACCGGGTCCAGCTGCGCTCCCGGCGTCCGGGGGCCGAGGACTTCGAGGTCGGACTGCAGCGGTGCCGGATCGAAGGGGTGGTCGTCGGCGTGCTCCGCCGCCTGCAGGCGGACCGTCAGGCCGCTTCCTGAATCGTGCCACGAATTTCGCTCGGTTGACGTTTCGGCGTCCGCCTCCCTACCATGCGGCCGGCCCTCAGGGGCCGGCCTTCTTCTTCGTGCTCCGGCGGGTCGTGGACTCCACGGCGGGTACGGAGTGCGCGCCCACCACGCACGGGAAGCCAGACATGATCTCCTCGTCCAGGCCCACACCCGACGACCGGCCGCTCGACGTGACGCGTGATCCCGACGACATGGAAGAGGTGTTCGAGGTCTACTTCACCTCGACGCCCGGTCCGTCCCGCGTCGTTCGTATGGAGGGCGGTCTGGGGTGGCGACCGGCCACCGACGTCTACGAGACCGAGCACGAATTCGTCGTCCAGATGGACCTGGCGGGCATGGACCGCAACGCGATCGAGATCCACGTCGACGACGAGTTCCTGGTGGTGCGCGGCACGCGTAGCAACATCGCGCCCCCGGGCAAGAAGCACTTCCACAAGATGGAGATCCGGGTCGGACCCTTCGAGCGTCACGTCCGGGTTCCCGGACACGTGGACGCCAACACCGCACGGGCCCGCTACGAGAGCGGGTTCCTGTTCGTCGTCATGGAACGGGGCCAGGGACGGTGCGGAGAGCGTCGTAGCATCGCCATCGGATCCTGACCGCAGCCCCCGCCGTCGCGGGGACCGAAGATCTCAGCCCGCCCTCGAGGAGTCGTCGTGGCCGATCAGTCCGAAGCCCCGGGATTCGATCTGGAAGATGGTGTCCGGGTTCCCGACCAGCTCGCCGTCCTGCCGATCAGTGACGCGGTGGTCTTTCCGTACATGATGGTGCCGCTGGTCCTCAGCGACGCCAATCTCATCCAGTTGGCCGACGACGTCCTGGCCGACTCGAAGATGCTCGGGACCTTCACCCAGTTGCCGGAAGCGACCACCAACGGCAGCGAGGAAGAAGAGTCGAACGTCGGCGAAGAGGACGTCTACGAGATCGGCACGGCGGTGGTGATCCAGAAGATGCTTCGCTTCCCCGACGGGAGCATGCGGCTGCTGGGTCAGGGCATCACACGGATCCGCCGCAAGAAGGTCCTGCAGACCGAGCCCTACATGGTCGCCGAGGTCGAGGTCCTCGACGAGAAGGAATCGACCGACGCCAAGACCGTGGCCTACATGCGCGGTGTGGCGAACAACTTCATCAAGATCGTCGACGCGTCCGAGAAGCTCAGCGACGAGCTGAAGGTCGTGGCCATGAACATCGACGAGCCCGGCCGGCTCGCCGACATGGTCGCCACGAACCTGGACATCGACGTGACCGAGAAGCAGAAGGTGCTCGAGATCCTCGACCCGCGGGCGCGGCTCGAGCTGCTCAGCGAGATCGTGATGCGCGAGCTGGAGATGGTCGAGCTCGGCGAGAAGCTGCAGAGCCGCGTGCGCAAGGCGATCGACAAGGACCAGCGCGAGTACTACCTGCGCCAGCAGCTGAAGGCGATCCAGCGCGAACTCGGCGACACCGACCAGAGTTCGGTGGAACTCGACGAACTCCGCGAACGGATCGAGGAGGCGTCGCTGCCCGACCACGTACGCGAGGCGGCGTTGAAGGAGTACGACCGGCTCACCCGCATGAGTCCCGGTGCCAGTGAGTACACGGTGAGCAAGACCTACGTGGACTGGCTGCTCGAGCTGCCGTGGCTGGAGAGCAGTGTCGACAACCTGCAGCTGAAGAAGGCCGAGGAAGTGCTGGAGCGCGATCACTACGGTCTGGAAGACGTGAAGGAGCGCGTACTCGAGTACCTGGCGGTGAAGAAGCTGAAGGACGACATGCGCGGTCCCATCCTGTGCCTGGTCGGACCGCCGGGTGTGGGCAAGACCAGCCTGGGCAAGTCGATCGCCGAGGCCATGGGGCGCAAGTTCTACCGTCTGAGCCTGGGCGGCATGCGGGACGAGGCCGAGATCCGCGGGCATCGCCGCACCTATGTCGGGGCGATGCCGGGCCGTGTCATCCACGGGGTGAAGGTCGCGGGGACGAACAACCCGCTGTTCATGCTCGACGAGATCGACAAGCTCGGCAGTGATTTCCGGGGCGATCCGGCGAGTGCGTTGCTCGAGGTGCTCGATCCCGCGCAGAACAGTACCTTCACCGACCACTACCTGAACCTACCCTTCGATCTCAGCAACGTCCTCTTCATGACGACGGCCAACGTGCTCGACACGATCCCACGTCCGCTGCGCGACCGCATGGAGATCATCCAGCTCCCGGGCTACACCCGGCTCGAGAAGCTCGAGATCGCCAAGCGCTACCTCGTGCCGAGGCAGGTCGCCGAGAACGGCCTCAGCTCCTCCAGCATCCGATTCACCGATGCCGGGCTGAACTCGATCATCTCCGACTACACGGCCGAGGCCGGGGTACGTTCGCTGGAGCGGACGATCGGGCGGGTGTGCCGTAAGGTCGCGCGTGGTGTCGCGGGATCGCGCAAGAAGAAGCGTGTGAACGTGTCCGTGAAGAACGTCCACGACTATCTGGGCGCGCCGGTGTACTCGGACGAGGCACGGAAGTCCCGCCCCGAGGTGGGCGTGTGTGCCGGCCTGGCCTGGACCCCGGTGGGGGGGAAGATCCTCTTCGTGGAGGCGGTGGCGATGCCGGGGCAGGGTGCCCTTCGGCTGACCGGGCAGCTCGGCAACGTCATGCAGGAGTCGGCGCAGGCCGCCCTCAGCTACATCCGGAGTCGCTACAGCGCGGGCCCGCAGGACATCGAATGGTTGCGGACGCACGACCTCCACGTGCACCTTCCCGCGGGGGCGATCCCGAAGGACGGACCCAGTGCCGGGATCACGATGGCCACGGCCCTGGTGTCGCTGTACCGGGGGATCCCGATCAGCAACAGGGTGGCCATGACGGGAGAGATCTCGCTCACCGGCGAGGTGCACCCGGTGGGGGGTCTCGTCCAGAAGATCCTGGCCGCGCACCGGGCGCGGATCTCCCAGGTGATCATTCCCGCCGACAACGAGCGCGACCTCGAGGAGCTGCCCGAGGAGGTGCTCGAGGCCATCGAGTTCCATCCGGTCGAACGGGTGGAGCAGGTCTGGGAGCTCGCCCTCACGCGGCCCCTGCAGTGAGACCACGTTCCCGGTGCAGGTTTGACCGGCCCCCGAGCGGCTGCTAGTTTGCCACGCGTTCGCGCCGGCTGGTGTCCGGCGCGGTCAGGACGACCGATGCCTTCCAGCTTGTTGCGACGTCTCCTGGGGCGCGCCGGTGCTTCCCCCAACGGGGCGGTGGCCGGTGAAGCCTTCTCGCTGCCCGGATCGCTGCAACCGGGCGCGCGCGTTCTCCTGCTCGCGTCCGACGACCTGACGGATCTGCTCTTCGCCATGCCGCTGGTCGAGGCCGTGCACGGTGCGATCGAGGGCGTGGAGTTCGGTCTGCTCTGCGACGAGCGCACCAGTCACCTGGCGCTGAGCACCGACCGCTTCGCCGACGTTCTCGTCGTCGACCCACAGCAGGCCGGTTCCGGGTCGGCGTCCCATCGGGAACTGCAGGAGGCCCTCCAGGGCGAGTCCTGGGACGTGGCGATCCTGCTCGGTCAGGATCCCGATCCCGATCGCGACGAGTTCGCCCACCTGAGCGGGGCGACGCTTCGCATGGGGCCCGATCATCCACTGGCCTTCCCGCGGCTCAACTGTCAGGTCCGGCCCCCGTCCTCCGAGAGCTATCCCTACGGCCGTGCCCAGCTCTGGGGTCGCCTGCTCGGAGTGAACGTCGATGCGCGCCGACTGCACTGGCGCCTGGCCCCGAAGCGCGCGCGCCAGATGGGGCAGTTGGTGCACTTCAACAAGCCGCGGAAGCAGCAGCGGCTGATCGGCATCGACCCCGGAGTGGGCAAGGCCGGCACGCGGTTGGGCGCCGCGAACCTGGGCCTGATCGCGAACCACCTCTCGCGGACGATCGATTCGAGAACGATCGTGCTGACGGCCGACGAGGATCCGACGGTGGTCGACGAGTTCGTCGGTGTACTCGAGAACACACCCCTCGATCTGCCGCGGCCCACGCTGCTCGAGACCGTGCTCCTGCTGAACGAGTGCGACCTGCTCGTGAGCGGGAACACCGATCTCCTGCACTTCGCCGCCGCACTGGACGTGCCCGCACTGACCGTGTTCGCCGACGCCGATGCCGACGCCTGGATCCCGGATCGAGCCGAGCGTCTGGAGGTCGTGAGGGCAGCACGGGGCGAGGCCCTGGACCTGGCCGAGATCATGGATCGGGTGGAAAGGCTCCTGGCGTAGTCGTCGGTGCCCATCGGCACCGGTCGGCATCGCGGCTCATCGCGAAGGATCGAGTGTGCACGACATACCCCGCGTCCTGTCGCTGTTGCGTCACTTCCGCTGGCGGATGCCCGCGCTCGTCGTGTGCATCGTGATCGCCTCGTCGCTCTCGAGTGTCGGAATCACCTTCGTGTCGCCCCTGGTGCGGATCCTCTTCGAGGAGGATCCGGCCCCGCTCGCCGCCGAGGCCCAGCAGGATCCCACGGCGGGCACGCCCGCCGGTGTTCCGCTCGAGCAGGTCGAACTGCCGGACTTCATGGAGCGTGCCCGTACGACGATCTCCCAGGAGGTCGAGGGCTGGCTCTACCGCGGCGACCGCACGGACATGCTCTGGCGGCTGTGCCTTTCCCTGCTCGTGGTCTTCCTCACGCGGAATCTCTTCGCCTTCCTGCAGGAGGCGTTGAGGGTCCAGATCGAACAGCGCACGATCCATCGTCTTCGCGAGGATCTGCACCTGTCGATCCAGCGGCTCCCTCTCCAACAGTTCTCGCGCGAGCGTACCGGTTATCTCATGAGCCGGGTGATCGCCGACGTCGACGCCATGCGCGGGGCCATCATCGGTGTGTGGACCCAGCTCGCGAGCAATTGCCTGATGATCGTGATCGCGCTGACGATGGTCGCGCTCGTCAGCTGGAAACTGCTGTTGACCACCCTTCTGGTCGTTCCGCCGAACATGTTGCTGATCGCGTGGATCAGTCGTCGGTTGCGCCGCGGCAGTCAGCGTGTCCAGGAATCGATGGGCGATGCCGCGGCCGTCCTCCAGGAAGCGATCAGCGGGATCCGGATCGTGAAGGCCTTCGATCCCGAGGGACACGAGAACCGGCGTTTCGACCGGGTGAACGCCAGCTACACCCGCTCCTACGAACGTCTGAAGATCCTGTCGGCGATGAGCAGCCCCGTGAGCGAGGTCCTGGGAATCCTGACCGCCGTCGTCATCATCGTCATGGGGGGACGCCTGGTGCTGACAGGACAGCTGCGCCCCGACCTGCTGGTCCTGTTCCTGGGTGTGATCCTCTGGGTGATCGGACCGATCAAGTCGATCATCCGTGCCAACAACACGCTGCAACAGAGTCTGGCCGCGGCGCGGAGGATCTTCGACGTCCTCGATGCACCGAAGGAGTCGCGCGGACCGGTGGACGCGAGACCCTTCTCCGCGCCGGAACGAGCGCTGCGCTTCGAGAACGTGAGCTTCGAGTACGAGACCGACATTCCGGTGCTGCACGACGTCGACCTCGAAGTCGGTGCCGGACAGGTCGTCGCCCTGGTGGGTCCATCGGGAGCGGGCAAGAGCACGCTCGTGGATCTCGTGCCGCGTTTCCTGGATCCGACCGGGGGCCGCGTGACCGTCGACGGAGTCGATCTGCGCGAGTTCGACCTTGCCTCGTTGCGTGGCCACGTGGGAGTGGTGTCCCAGGAGGTGATCCTCTTCCACGACACGGTGGCGGGGAACATCGCCTTCGGGTCGGGCGAGGTGTCGGAGGAACGCATGATCGACGCGGCGAAGACCGCGAACGCGCACGACTTCGTCGCGGCGTTGCCGCGCGGCTACGACACGTTGGTGGGCGAACGGGGACTTCAGCTCTCAGGTGGGCAGCGACAACGTCTGGCGATCGCGCGTGCGGTCCTGAAGAATCCGCCGATCCTCATCCTCGACGAAGCGACCAGCGCGCTCGACACCGAGAGCGAGCGTGCCGTGCAGGAAGCCATGCAGCGACTCATGGTGGGGCGGACCACGCTCGTGATCGCGCACCGGCTGTCGACGATCACGGCGGCCGACCGCATCGTCGTGTTGCAGCAGGGTCGGATCGTCGAGAGTGGGACCCACGAGCAACTCCTCGCGCACGACGGAGCCTACCGTCGTCTCTACGACCTCCAGTTCGGTCCGGGCACGGGCGACGATGGCGACGCGTCTGTCGGTTCTTCCCAACTGGCTGGGTGACCTCGTCATGGCCACGCCGGCCCTGCGCCGTTTCGGTGCGGGGTCCGAGCACGTGGTCGTGGGGGCGCCCCACCTCGTGGACCTCGTGCTCGATCTCGGGCTCGCCGATCGAGGCGTGGACTACGACCGGCGGGGCGCCGACCGCGGCGTGTCCGGACTGTGGCGGGCAGCGCGAGGCCTGTCGGCGCTCGAGCCCGAGGTCGCGCTGGTGCTCGGACCGAGTCTGCGCGCGGCCGCTCTGCCGGCCCTGGCCGGGATTCCGCAGCGTCAGGGTGTCGGCGGAGAGGGGCGGGAGCTGTTCCTGACCCGGGTGCACCGGGTTCGGGGTGGACTGCGGTCGCAGCACCTCTCGCAGACCTGGTGGGACGTCACGGGAGGCGCCGGGCAGGTGCCGTCGCCGCGCTGGCGACCGGGCCGTCGTGGACAGGAGGGATGGAGGGCGCTGATGGAGCGCCGCCCCGAACTCACGGCTCCCTTCGCGGTCTTCGCCGCCGGAGCCACCTTCGGTCCGACCAAGCGGTGGCCGACGCATTTCTTCGCCGAGACCGCAGGGCGCCTCCACGCCTCCCATGGCCTCCGTCCGGTCTTCGTGGGCTCGGGCGACGCCCGCGAGCGCGAGACCGCGGCGGCGCTGGCGGAAGCAACCGGAGGGGTCTCGCTCGCCGGCGAGACCGACCTCCCGGTGCTCGTCGGCGCATTGGCCGACGCGTCTCTGTTCGTGGGCAACGACAGCGGTCCCATGCACGTCGCGGCCGCGGTGGGGATTCCGACCGTGGGCATCTTCGGATCGACGAGCCCCGTGTGGACGGCTCCGCGCGGGCCCGCCGCCCGGACCGTGGGGCCGGCCCCCGTCGACTGCAGTCCGTGTTTCCGGGCGACCTGTCCCTTCGCCCTGGAGTGCCTTCGCCAGGTCGAGCCGTCCGCAGTCCTGGGCGCGGTCGAGCGGCTCCTCGGTTCACCCCCTCCGCGGGAGGCCCGTCCGTGAACCATCGCGCCGTCGTCTGGCTCGATCGTGACGGGACGATCGTCGACGATCCGGGCTACCTTCGCGATCCTCTTGCCCTGCGCCTCTTGCCCGGTGCCGGAGAGGCCGTGAGCCGTCTGAACAGGGCCGGGATCGCGGTCGTACTCGTGACCAACCAGAGCGGAATCGCCCGGGGGCTCCTGACCGAGCAGGACCTCCGCTCGGTGCACGCGGAGCTGCGGCGCCGCCTGGCGTCGTCGGGTGCCCACCTCGATGCGATCCGTCACTGCCCGCACCTGCCCGACCATCTGCTTCCCGACGGCGCGAGGCCCTGTGCCTGCCGGAAGCCGCGGCCCGGCATGATCGAGGCGGCACGGGACGAACTGGGCGTACCGAGCGACACGCCGCAGTTCGTGGTGGGCGACAAACCGGCCGATGTCCGACTGGCACGTGCCGCCGGATGCCGTTCCGTTCTGGTCCTCACCGGGGAGGGACGAACCACGCGGCGGCACCACGACGCCGACGCCGACCTCGTGGTGCCCGACGTCGGAGCGGCCGTGAGCCACATCCTCGAGCAGCTCTCCCTCGCCGATGGCGGGCCGAGCTGTTAGGTTCCGCTCTTGCTCCCCGTGGGCCGCGGAGGCGGCCAGGAGTCGAACCGCATGCGCATCCTGATCATCGCGGCGACCTACCCGCCGACCCGCTGCGGCGTGGGTGACTACGTCCGTAGGGTCGGCCGCGAACTCCGCGGGATCGACGAAGAGGTCTTCGTCCTCACCGGCGAGGCAGAGGACCTCGACCACGATCACGGGGACCCGACGATCGCCTCGGTGGGCAGGCGGCCCGCGCCACGCCGCGTCGACGATCTCCGCTTCGACACCGAGGACCACGGAGTCCGGCTGTCGCGACGGGTCCCGGCCTGGGACTGGGGCGCGCTCGACTGGATCGAGGCCGCCCTGCGGGACCTGGAGCCCGACGTCGTGAGCCTCCAGTTCCACGGCGAGGACTATCTGCTCCACCCGGCGGTGTGCGCGGTTCCCGACCTGGCGCGGCGTCGGGGATGTCCCGTGGTCACGACGCTGCACAACCTGCAGCGCCCGGTGGCGTGGGCGGAGCCGGCCGACCCGCTGGATCACCTCCTGCGCGGGAGTGCGGCCTGGATCTGCACCAACGCGATCGACGAAGCCCGGCTCCGATCGCACGAACTCTCCGAGCGCCTGCACGTGATCCCCACCGGGCCGTGCATCACCGACGACCGCGGACGCCGGACCGCCGATCCCCATGGGCCGCTGCGCATCGGCTACTTCGGCTTCCTGAATCCCTTCAAGGGCATCGAGTACCTTCTGCGCGCGGTGGCGGCCCTGCACACCGAGGGCCGCGCGATCCGGCTCGAACTGGCGGCCGGGATCCACACCGACGCACCCGGGCGCCTGCGCGACTACGCGGACTTCGTCGGCGGCGAGATCGAGCGTCTCGGGATCGGACCGGTCCTCGAACGCCACGGCTACGTGTCCGACGAAGAGGTGGGTGCGCTGCTCGGACGATCGCACGTCGCCGTGTTCCCCTTCCGCGACGGGGTGAGCGGCAAGAACTCCAGTTTCTGGAGCACCATGCACCACGCGACGCCGACGCTGACCACGCGGGGTCCGGGCGTGCCGCCGGGACTCGTCGACGGTCAGAACGCCCTTCTCGTCCCGGCGGAGGACGCCGAGGCCATCGCCGAACGGTTGCGATGGTCGGATGCCCACCGCGCCGAGCTCGAGGCGATCGGCCGGGCCGGGCGGGAGTTCGTTCTCCGTTCGTTCGACTGGAGCGTGATCGCGCGTTCGATGCACGAGGTCTTCGCGGCGTCGGTCGATCGGGGTACCGCCGGCGCGGAGGAGCCGCGGTGAACCTTCGTGCCCCGAAGCTTCGCGACGACGCGGCGCTGGCCGCATGGATCCGGGCCGAGCAGGCCCGGCAGCGGCGGGTGGTCTTCACCAGCGGTTGCTTCGACGTGCTGCACGTCGGACACGTACGTTCGCTGCGCGCCGCCCGGTCCCTCGGCGATCGGCTGGTCATCGGATTGAACTCCGACGATTCGGTGCGAGGCCTCAAGGGTCCCGATCGGCCCTACTTCCCGCAGGAGGAGCGGGCGGAGGTCCTGAGCGAACTCGAGTGCGTGGATGCGCTCGTGATCGTGCCCGAGTCGACCATGGACCGCGTTCTCGACGCGATGCGCCCCGATGTCTTCGCGAAGGGGACCGACTACACGGTCGAGACGATTCCCGAGCGCGAGACCGTGCTGGCCTACGGTGGCGAACTGGCGATCGTCGGGGACCCGAAGACACGGAGCAGCAGGCAGTTCCGTGTGGTGAAGTGAGCACGGTGAGCGGCGAGCACTTCCTCGTGACCCGCCTGCGTTTCCTGGGTGACATCGTCCTGTGTACGCCGTTGCTCGAGGCCCTGCGCGAGGCGCGTCCCGACTCCCGGATCGAATTCCTGGGCGCATCTCCGCACGTGGACGTCCTGCGTGATCACCCCGCCGTGGACCGCCTGCACGTCCTGCCCGGAAGGGCGACGACGGCGGACATGCTCCGGATGGCATTACGCCTGAGACAGTGTCGCTTCGATGCCGTGTTCGATCTGTTCGGCAATCCGCGCAGCGCCCTGCTGACCCGGCTCACGGGAGCACCGTTGCGTGTGGGGCCGGACCGTGGAACACGGGCGCGCCTGTACACGCATCGGCGGGGGCGTCCGGCGGGCGACCGGTCGGCGGTCCGGCACCATCTGGACAAACTGGTTCCCCTGCTCGGGGAAGCGCCGCCGCCGCGCCCGACGTCACTCCGTGTGCATCCCGCGGAGCGGGAGCGTGTCCGCGCTGCTCTCGATCTGCCGGAGCGGGTCCGGGTGATCCATCCGGGCAGCACCTGGCCCGACAAGGCCTGGCCCGGGGATCGCTGGCCGATCCTGGTGCAGCGCCTCACCGAGCAGGGGGGCGCCCCGCTGGTCGTGATCGAGCCGCCGACGCAGCGTGGTCTGGCCGCGAGGGTGGCCGGAGACACCGGGGCCCGTCCGCTCGACGTCCTCGACGTTCGCTCGATCCTGGCCCTGCTGACGCATGCCGACTTGTACGTCGGCAACGATGGCGGCATCCTGCACGCGGCCATCGCCCTCGGCGTGCCCAGTGTCGGTCTGCTGGGCCCGACCGAGCCGGACATCTGGTTTCCCTACGAACACCTCGGTCCTTTCCGCGTGATCCACCGTTGCGACGAAGCCGGCACCGATGCCCGTGGACGTCCCCGGAGTCGTCTGACCCGGATCGACGTCGAAGAGGTGCTGGCGCGTGTGGGTGAGGTCACCGCGGCGACCCGGGACGGCGCGACGTGATCGATCCCGAACGCATCCTGTTGATTCGACGCAAAGCGATCGGGGACGTCCTCGTGTCCATGGACGTCGCTCGCGCGCTGCGTGAGCGCTGGCCCGCGGCATCGATCCATCTCGTGGTCGATCGTTTCGCCGCCCCGGTCGTGGACGGGTCGCCGCTGATCGACGACTTGCTCGTGTACGACCGCAAGGCGCAGTCGACCGGATCCTGGACCGCGCGCGTCGACGCACTGTTGCACTGGGTGGAGAGCTTGCGTGGGGTCCGGGCCGACCTGGCCGTCGACCTGATGGGCACCCCGCAGACGGCGTTGTGGACCCGACTGAGTGGGGCCCGCATGCGGGTCGGACCGCGCAAGCGCTTCCGCACGTGGGCGTACCACCGTGCCATCGAAGCCCGGCGTGATCCCGTGTTCGCCGGCGAGCGCTTCCTGGACTGGGTCCGCGCGCTCGACGTCGATCCTGGCGCGTGGCGGCCGCAGCGCGTGCCGGTGAGCCCTCGCGACTCCGAGCGTGTGGTCTCGATCCTGTCGACACGGGGAACGAGCGACGCCGGGTTGATCCTGTTGAACGCGAGCGCGACGTGGCCGGCGAAGGCCTGGCCGCTCGATCACTTCGCCCGTCTGGGACGTCGACTTCGCGAGGACACCGGTGCCGAGGTGGCCCTCGCATGGGGTCCCGGCGAAGAGGAGGGGATCGACACCGTCGTCCGGAACGCCGGAGGAAGTGTCTGGCCCCTGCCGCCGACCACGCTCCCGGAACTGGCTGCGTGGTTGGATCGCGCCGATCTGCTGGTGACCACCGACAGTGGACCGAAGCATCTGGCGGTGGCCCAGGGCACACCCACCGTGACCGTTTTCGGAAGCACCGACCCCCGCGGCTGGCAGCCGCCGGGGCCGAGACACCGCGCCCTGACGAACCTCGTGGATTGTCATCCCTGCAATCTGCTGGAATGTCCCGTGCCCGGGCACCCGTGCCTCGACGCGCTGGACCCGGAGATCGTGGCCACGGCTGCGGTCGAGCTCCTGGCGCAGACGAGGAGCGCGGCATGACCACGGGCATCGGAGCGCTGGTGATCACGCGCGACGAGGAGCACCACCTGGAGGACTGCCTCCGCACCCTCGACTTCTGCGACGAGCGCGTCGTGGTCGACTCCTTCAGCTCGGACCGGACCATCGAGATCGCCTGCGCGCACGCCGACCACGTGTATCGGCGCACCTTCCGCGACTTCGCCGAGCAGAAGGACTGGGGCCTGGCCCGGTTGTCGACACCGTGGGCCCTGATCGTCGATGCCGACGAAAGGGTGGGTGCCGAACTGGCCCGCGAGATCGTGGAGCGCGTGCGTCGCGACGACCACGACGGGTTCTGGCTCTTCCGTCGCAACCGCTTCTTCGGGCACGTCGTGACGGGGGCCGGATGGCAGCACGACAGGGTGCTCCGGCTCTTTCGCCGAGAGGGCGCACACCACCCTTCGCGTCTGGTCCACGAGGAGGCCCACCTGCCCGAAGGAGCGAGGATCGGGACCTGCCGGGCGCGGCTCGAACACCACAGCTACTCCGACTGGCCCTCGACATTCGGAAGGCTGCTGTCGTACACCACCCGGGGTGCGGCGGAGCGTGCGCAGCGCGGGCGGAGCGGATCCGCCTGGCGCGTGGGCACGAAGCCGCTGGGGCGATTCCTGAAGCAGTACCTGCTGCAGGGTGGTTGGCGCGACGGTGTGCACGGCTACGTTCTGTGCACCTGGAGTGCGATCGGTGTGTTCGTGCGCGAGGCGAAACTGCGCGCGGGGGAGATCGAACGACCAGTGGCACCTTCCGCCGAGGTCCGCGTAGAAGTGATCCGGGGCCGTCCGGTGGACGACGGCTCCGTCCCACCAGGGGGAGGCCGGCAACGATGACGCTCGGGGCACGATCGACGCGAACCGGAAACGGTTGGATCGGCGCCTGCCTGCTGGTCGCGATCGTCTGGGGTCCGGCCATGGCCAGCGCTTCCGGAGACGCCCCCGCGGATTCGTTGCCTCCGGCGCCGAGCGACGACCTTCCGGTCTCCCTGGACGAACTTCCCTACGATCTCGGCGAGGTGTCGACCTTCGAGATCGGGTACGGACCGATCAAGGCAGGGCGTGCGACGATCACGGTCGAGGACACCCTGACCTACTTCGGCCAGAAGGTCGTGCACGTCCGCACCCGTGCTCGGAGCAATCGGTTCTTCGACGCCTTCTTCAAGGTCCGCGACCAGGCCAACAGTTACATCGACGCCGACTCCCTCTTCGCGCGCTACTACAGCAAGACGCTGCGTGAGGGTGGATACGAGCGCGACGTGGAGATCCACTTCGACCAGATCGACGGCATCGCCTACTACCCGAGTGGAAAGGAATCGAAGTTCCCGGCACCGATCCACGACGTCCTCTCGGCCTTCTTCCGCGTGCGCACGCTTCCGCTGCCCCCCGGTGCGAGCTTCCGACTGCCGACCCACGGGGACGACGAGATCTACGATCTTCGGATCGACGTGGTCCGGCGCGAGGTGCGTGACACCCCGCTCGGCCGTGTGCGGTGCGTGGTGGTCCGACCCACGCTCGGCGACGAGGGCCTGTTCCGGCACGAAGGAGATCTCCTGGTCTGGTTCACGGACGACGAGCGGAGGGTTCCGGTCCTGATGCGTGCGACCGTTCCGGTGGGGGCGATCGAGGCCCGGCTGACCGACTACGATCCGGGGGGACGTCGGTGAGCGAAGCCGCATCGTTGCGGCCCCGGGTCGACGTCCTGGTCTTCGGCGGCGGCATCGCGGGGTTGTGGACCCTGCACGAGCTGCTCGCACGGGGATACGATGCCCATCTCTGTGAGACGTCGGCGCTGGGCGCGGGGCAGACGATCCAGTCGCAGGGGATCGTGCACGGTGGAGGCAAGTACGCGCTGCGCTCGGTCGGCGATCTGGACGCGGTGCGTGCGATCCGCGACATGCCGGAACGATGGCGTGCGCATCGCAGTGGACTGCGACGCGATCCCGACCTCCGGGCAGCCCGGTTGAACAGTGAGGGTTGTTGGTTGTGGTTGCCACGCGGCTCGTGGTGGTCGCGCCTCCAGTCGTGGGGGATCGTGCCGCTGCTGCGCCACGGTGGACTGCTGGCCTGTCCTCCTGAGTCGCGCCCGCGCTCCGAGTGGCCGCCGGTGCTGCAGCGCCACGCGCACCTGGCGCTGCGCATGGAGGAGCCCGTCTTCGACACCCAGAGCGTGATGGCAGCGCTGCGCGAGCCCGTCGTCGATCGTCTGCTGCACATTGCACCGATCGATCCGGCCGACGGCTTCGGACCCTTCGAGGACGACCGGGGAACTCGTCGCGTGCGCCTCCGCGCGCCCCACGGTCCGGAGCTCGAGGTGGACACCCGAGCGGTGGTCTTCTCGGCGGGCGACGGCAACGCCGCGCTCCTGCGCTCGATCGGGAGCGAACCGGAGTTGATGCAACGACGTCCCCTGCTGATGACCGTCCTGCGCGGCTCGCTGCCGCCCCTGCATGCGCACTGTGTCAGCGGAGGGCGGACGCGGATCACGGTCACCAGTGTCGGTGCCGGCGACGAGACGGTGTGGCAGGTCGGGGGTGAGGTCTCCGAACGGCACGCGGCCGACGAGGCCGGCCCCGGGGTGCGCGCGGCGGCCCTCGACGAGATCCGGGCCTGCCTGCCGGGTCTGGATCTTTCCGGTGTGCAGATCGCGAACTATCGTGCCGTGAGGGCCGAAGCCCGGGACGGTGGATCGCGACGACCGAGTGGAGCGCACGTGCGGGCGGTCAGCTCCCGGGCGGTCGTGGCATGGCCCACGAAGTGGGCCCTGGCGCCCCTGTTGGCCGAGGACGTGCTCCGAGAACTCCGGGACGCCGGTGTGGAGCCGTCGGGTCCGAACCCCCTGCACGGCGCGGGCCGCTGGCCGCGTCCCGACGTCGCCCCCTACCCCTGGGAGGATGCCGCGTGGACCGACGTGAACTCGGTCGAACCGGCCTGACCGTTCCCGCTCTCGGGCTCGGAACGGTGAAGATCGGACGCAACCGCGACGTCAAGTATCCGCAGGGGTTCGACCTGCCCGACGACGCGGCCGTCGAGCGGCTGCTCGAGACCGCCGTCGAGGAGGGCGTGGTGCTCTGGGACACCGCGCCGGCCTACGGTGCGGCCGAGGAGCGCCTGGGTCCGTTCGTGGCCCGGCACCGGGAACGGCTGGTCCTGTGCACCAAGGCGGGCGAGGAATACGACGGCGAGGGTTCGCGGCACGCTTTCGACCGGGCATCGCTGACCGCATCGGTGCACCGCAGCCTGCGTCGCCTGCGGACGGATGCCATCGACGTCCTGCTGCTGCACTCCGACGGACGGGATCTCGAGATCCTGGATGACAGTGACGCACTGGACACGATCGCCCGGCTGCGCGACGCCGGTGACGTGCGGTTCGCCGGGATCTCGGCGAAGACGGCCCTGGGGATCGAGCGAGGCGGAGCGTGTCTGGACGTCGTCATGGCGCCGTTCGGACCCGACCATCCCGAACTCGGGGACATGCTCCGGAAGGTCCACGGCGGAGGAACTGGAGTGCTGGCGATCAAGACGCTGGGGCAGGGGCATGCCGTCGATCGCGGCACCGGCGACACGGCGGATCCGGTCGAGGCTGCGCTGGAGTCCGTCCTGAGACCCGGTTTCGTGGACTGTGCGGTCGTCGGAACCCGGAGCGCTGCACACCTGCGACACGCCGCGGCCGCGGTGCGCCGGATCGTCGGGCGAGCGAGCGGGAGCGCGTCATGACCGTGCACGAAGAGACGTACGACGCACAGGGCCGACCCCGGTCCAAGCTCCTGCCAGACGACAACGTCACGCTGGCGCTGGCCCTGACCACGCTGCTGGCGCTGCTGTTGCGACTGTTCCGGCTGGGCCACCAGAGCCTGTGGGTCGACGAACTGATGACCATCCGCCAGGGCGCCGTGCCCGGAACGACGCTCTGGCAGCAGTTCCTGCACGACACCCAGAATCCTCTGCCGATGGTGATCGTGACCCTGCTGGGTTCGGTGTCGGAGCACGAGGCGTGGTTGCGGATGCCGGGGGCGCTCCTGGGGGCGTTGAGCATCCCGATCTTCTTCGAGGTGGTGCGTCGGATCGCGGACGCGCGGACGGCGCTGCTGGCGGCGATGCTCCTGGCGATCCATCCCATGCACATAGACCACTCGCAGGAAGTACGTGGCTACGCCTTCCTCGTGTTCTTCGGTCTGGCCGCCACGTGGATCGTGCTCGACGCGGGGACGCGCCTGTCGTGGGCCCGCATGCCGTGGCTCGTGCTGACGGGGGTGGCTGCCGGTCTCAGCAATCTGCAGGGTCTCTTCTGGATGGCCGGGCTGGCGCTGGGAATCGTGGTCAGCGGCCGGTATCCGGTACGCACGTGGGGACGCTGGGCGATTCCCTTCGTCCTGATCCTCGTGGTGCTCACTCCGTGGTGGAGCCTGAGCCTGGGAGTGCACGAGACGGGTCGACTGCTGCCCGAGGCCGAGACCGGCGAGCCGCTGCGCGGCGAGAGCACCTTCACGCCGTGGGCCTTTCCGTACGCGGGGCTCGTTCTGTCGATGGGAAGCAGTCTGGGGCCGAGTGACGACGAACTGCACGAGGAGGTGACGACGGGAGGCGGTCTTTCGTTGGACGCCGACGACCTCGCGATCGTCGGGATCGCGGCGCTGCTGGTGGTGGCGCTCGCGTGCCTGGGCCTGCGGGCGTTGGGGCGGCGTTCGTGGGAGCTGTTGGCCTGGGCGTCGGTGGCGATCGTAATGGCAGGGTTGTTGGCGGCCCGCAACGTGAAACCATTCAACCCGCGCTACGTGATCACCGCCCTGCCGGTGTTGCTGGTCTTCGTCGCCGCCGGATTGAATCGCCTGCCCGTTCGTTGGGGTCTCGTGCTCCTCCTGGTGTGGATCGGACTCACCGGGGTTTCCCTGCAGCGGATGTGGTTCGATCCCGAGCACGTGCACGAGGACGTGCGCGGCGCCGCGCGGCTCATCGCGAACCGCGAGGGTCCGGACGACGCGATCCTGGTCCCCACCGTGCGTCACGTCTTCGATTTCTACTATCGCGGCGAGAGCCCGCGTTCGGGCATGCAGTTCCGGCGCGCGATGCCGCCGGACGAGGTCGACGAAGCTCTCGAGCGGGTGGGCGAGGGGCGCCGGTTCCTGTGGTACGTGAAGTCACGTCCCTGGTTCGGCGATCCCGAACGGCGCATCGACGAGAGCCTCCGGCGGCGCCACGAGCAGATTTCCCGGTTCGAGATGCCCGGAGTCGAGGTGTACCTCTTCGACCGGTCGGCGGAGCCGACGGCGCCGGAGGAGAGTTCCGCGGAGGGTGAGAGCGGGAACGCGGTCCCGGATTCGGTGCGGGTCGATTGACCGACCCGGAACGGTGCGCTAGCCTTGATGCGTACACCACGGGCGTCGGCCTCGAGCGCCGTGTCGCCGCCCTCGCCGGCCCGCACACCCTGGCACCGTCATCCATGACCGCCGCGCCCGAGACCTCCAGATCGTCTCCCGTGCCCCGCGAATCCGCGTTGCGGGAGTGCTCCGTGCCCATTCCGTCGCGCTTCGACACGCTGCGCAGGGAGCTCCGGGGCCAGTGGGCCACCGAACTCTGCAAACGGGTCGTCGACGTCGTCGCCGCGATCGCCGGGCTACTGCTGTTCCTGCCCCTCCTGCCCTTTCTGGCCGTCGTGATCAAGCTGGAGTCGAGGGGGCCGCTGCTCTTCCGTCAGACCCGCATCGGTCGCGATGGGCACCCCTTCACCTGCTACAAGATCCGATCCATGGTGCAGGACGCGGAGGGGCTGAAGGACAAGTACGCGCATCTGAACGAGGCCGACGGGGCGGCCTTCAAGATCCGCCAGGATCCCCGGATCACCCGCGTCGGGCGCTTCGTGCGGCGGAGCTCGCTCGACGAATTCCCGCAGTTGCTCAACGTGCTGCGCGGTGACATGTCGATCGTCGGGCCCCGGCCACAGATCCCGGCCGAGGTGGCCGCGTACGAGGAGCGCCACAAGGCCCGGCTGCTGGTGAAACCGGGCATCACGTGCCTGTGGCAGGTCAGCGGGCGCAACGACGTGGACTTCGAGGAGTGGATGCGGCTGGACCGTGAATACGTGGAACGGCGCAGTCTGGCCCTGGACTTCTCGATCCTCCTTCGTACCCTTCCCGCGGTCATCCATCGCCGCGGCGCGTACTGAGCCCGGCGCCTCCCTGCACCGACGAGGTCCGGGTCCGATGAGCAGCTCCACCGGCAACCCGACGCGGCCGTCGCGCTGGCGTGTCTACGTCGACTTCACACGGCCGTTCACGCTGTGGCCTCCGGCGCTCGGAATGGTCAGCGGCGGGGTCACGGCGTGGGGCGCGGCCGGTACCAAGGTCAGTGACGACCCGGTGATCCTCGTGGTGAACGTCTTCGTCGGCGCGCTGATGGCTGCCGTGCTGAACGCCGCGAGCAACGGGATCAACCAGATCTACGACCTGCCCCTCGACGCCATCAACAAGCCGAAGCGTCCACTGCCCAGTGGGACCATGGAGGTCCGGGAGGCGAAGCAGCTCACGGCGATCCTGTACGTCGTCGCCCTTGCGCTGGCTGCCTTCGTCAACTGGATGTGCTTCGTCCTGGCCGCCGCGGCCGCAGCACTCACCTGGGCCTACTCGGCGCCACCGTTCCGCACCAAGCGCGACGCGATCGGAGCCAATCTCACGATCGCGATCCCGCGCGGCCTCATGTTGAAGGTCGCCGGCTGGACCACGGTCAAGGCCTTCGACGCCGTCGAGCCTTGGTACATCGGATCCATCTTCTTCCTGTTCCTGCTCGGGGCCGCCACGACGAAGGACTTCGCCGACATGAAGGGCGACGAGGCCCATGGGTGCATGACCCTTCCCGTGAAGTACGGCGTGAAGAAGGCAGCGTGGATGATCGCACCCTTCTTCGTGCTGCCCTTCGCCATGATCCCGATCGGCGTCGCCACCGGCATCCTGACGGGCAATGCGCTCTTCCTCGATCTCATGGGGCTGGCTCTGGCGGTATGGGGCGTGTACACGGTGTGGTTGCTGGTCCGACGGCCCGAGGAACTCGCCACGACCGAGAACCATCCTTCGTGGACGCACATGTACCTCATGATGATGGCCCTGCAGATCGGGTTCGCCCTGGCCTACGTGGTGTGAGGAGCACGGAAATGATCGTGGGCATCGGAGTGGACGTGTGTGACACCGCACGGGTGCGGGACCTGATCGAGCGTTACGGCGATCGGGTGATCCGTCGCCTGTTCACCGAGGCGGAGGCCGCACGGTGCCGGAATCCGCGGCGCATGCACGAATGCTTCGGGGGCCGATTCGCGGCGAAGGAGGCCACGCTGAAGGCGCTCGGCACCGGCCTCTCGAACGGCATCGGGTGGCGCGACGTCGAGCTGGTGTCCGGGGAAGCGCAACCTCCACGGATCACACTGCACCGGCGTGCCCGCGAGATCGCCGACCTTCGCGGAGTGACGGGCTCGCACGTGACGATCAGTCACGACGCCGGCATCGCGGTGGCCGTGGTCATCCTCATGGGCGAGCCCCGATGAGCGCCTTCCTCGACGATCTGGACGCGATGGCGATCTCGACGGTCTACGTGCTGTCGGTGCTCGGCCTCGCCGAGTTCGCGCGACGGCGTGGAATGCCGCGGACGAACACGCGAAAGATCGTGCACGTGGGGATCGGGACGTGGGTGATCCCGACCTTCCTGCTGTTCGACCACCGTCTGTGGGCGGTGATTCCGCCCGCATGCTTCGTGGTGGTCAACGCGCTGAGTTTCCGCTTCCACCTGATCCGCAGCGTCGAGGGCGAGACCGCGAATGTGGGCACGATCCTGTATCCGATCAGCGTGGCGGCGGCCCTGGGGCTCTTCTGGACTCATCCATGGCCCGCGGTGGGGGCGGCGGCGATCCTCGTCATGGCCTGGGGGGACGCGGCCGCTTCGCTGATCGGGCGGCGCCACGGCCGTCATGTCTACCGGGCCTGGGGCCACCCGCGGACCCTGGAGGGAAGCGCGGCCATGTTGGTGGTGGGAGTGGCCGGCATTCTGGTGGGTTTCGTGTCGTTGGGGCGGCCGATCGACGGTGGCGTGGTCGCGGCTGCCGCGCTGGCCGCGGCCGTGGGAACCGCACTGGAGTCGATCTCGTTGTGGGGCTTCGACAACCTCCTGGTGCCGGCGGGGGTGGCCGCCACGCTCGTGCTGACCTTCGGGAGCGTGTGGGGGTGACCGACGTCGCAACGACCTGGGCGACGGCCGTGGCCGTGAACCTCGTGCTCGGGGGACTGGCCTGGTGGCGAGGTGCCGTCAGCCGGAGCGGGTTCGTCGGCGGTGCCCTGATCGGGACGCTGATCCTCGCACTGGGAGGGGGCGGCGCCTATCTCACCCTGTGCGCCTTCTTCGTCGTGGGAACGGCAGCCACGCGCCTGGGCTACTCGAGGAAGGCCCGTGCGGGGCTGGCCCAGGAGGAGAGGGGACGACGGGGAAGTCGGCACGCCCTGGCGAACTGCGCGACGGGGACCGTCCTCGCGGTGTCCATGGCGTTCTGGCCCGCGATCGCTCCTGCGGTGGGCCTCGTGGCGGCCTTCGCGACCGCCGCGAGCGACACCCTGGGCAGTGAGATCGGTCAGTTGTACGGCCGGCGCCCCTACCTTCCGACCACGTTCCGGCCCGTGCCTCCCGGGACCGAGGGCGCCGTGTCCCTCGAGGGCACACTGGCGGGCGTCCTGGGGTCGACGGCCCTCGGAGCACTCGGTTGGGCGAGTGGGATGTTCCCACCCCTCGGAATCGGTGTGGTCGTGATCGCCGCGTTCGTGGGGACCACCGTCGAGAGCTACGTCGGGGCGATCTGGGGCCGCGAGGCCCGGATCGGGAACGAGGCGATGAATTTCCTGAACACGCTGGTGGGTGCAGCGGTCGCGGTGCTCATCGTGTGGCCGCTGGGCTGGGGGCGTCCGTGAGGACGGAACCGGATCGGCAGGGCTCCGGACGCGGCCGGGGGACGGTTCCCGACGGCGACCGCGCCCGGACCGGCGCGCGGCGCGACGTCCCCGGGCCAGGACGACACATCGGGGGGCACATCGGGTGACGACCCTCCGCAATCGGCCACGGACGACCGCAACTGTCCCAGTGCGAACGGCTTTCGCGAACACACGGGCGCGTTTCCGGGGCTTGTTCGCCTCGGTACGGGTCTGCTAGACTCAGAACTCCACGGGAGAACGACGAAGCCGACGGGGGGACGCGGCGTCGTTCGAGCTACCCACCCGATCCACGCGGTCGCGCGGCACAGAGCCCGCGATCCGTGAGCACGCCAACCCCAACCGGAGGGTCGGCCAGGCACGAGGCGATCGAAATCGACCGGAGCCGCGCGAAGCGCGGTGATGGCGACCGAGAGGACGAGCAGGACCGGGAACCCACGGGTGCCCCCGCTCGTTCACTCGTGCCGAGTGGACGCGAAGTTGCTGGTGACGGCACCGGGCAACCGACGAGGGGATCGCCGGCGTGGATCGGTCGACGACCGGTCGCGGCGGCGCAGGGTAGAAGGTCTTCACGATCATGATCCGGATTCCGCGTCGCGGTCCCCGCGGGGGGTCTGAACCGGCGGTCGTCGAATCCGATGCAACGGTTCGGTTCCGGCGAGTGCCGGGGCGCGCGAGCCGGATGGCGTCGAGGATCGTGCCAGAGGTCGGCTGATGTACGAACAACACTTCGGATTCCACACCATGCCTTTCCGGGTCGTTCCGAGCCCGTCGTTCCTGTTCCCGTCGGACACGCACGAGGAGAGCCGGGCGCGGATCCTGTACGGAATCCGGGAGAACCGCGGATTCGTGGTCGTGACCGGTGCCGTCGGGCTGGGCAAGACCACGGTCTTGCTGTCGGTGCTGGAGGAACTCGAGGACTCGCTCGAGATCGCGCTCGTGGTTCATCCGGTGCAGTCGTTCCGCGAGCTCCTGCGGCTCGTCTGCCTCGAGTTCGGAGTGCAGTTCGCCTCCGACGACGAGGTGACGATGCTCTGGGAGCTGAATCTCTTCCTGGTCGAACGGTTGTCCGAGGGCAAGAACTGCGTGCTGATGATCGACGAGGCGCAGAATCTGCCGGTCGAGGTCCTCGAGCGGGTCCGGACCCTGAGCAACCTGCAGACCGAGAGTTCGTCGTTGCTGCAGATCGTGCTCGTGGGCCAGCCCGAGCTGAGGACGAATCTCGACGACCCGCGTTTGCCGCAGCTCCGTCAGCGGGTCGGCGTGTGGCACGAGATCGGCCCATTGGACCGCGAGGACACCCGGAGCTACATCCGGCATCGCCTGAGGCTGGCCGGGGCGAGCGCACCCGAGGAACTGGCCCCGGAGTCCGTCTGCGATCGAGTCTTCTCGGCCACCCGCGGAATTCCCCGGCTGGTGAACCAGGTCTGCGACACCGCACTGGTGATCGCCTACGGACGCGACAGGAAGGTCCTCGGGACCGACCACGTCGACGAGGCCCGGCGCGAGTTGCGGCTGGACGTTGCGCCCGCTCCGAAGGCGCCGAACGCGAAGGCGGCGGCGGTCGAGGCACCCGATCCGGCCCCGTCCCCGCCCGAAACGGTCCCGGCCGACTCCCCGACGGCGACACGTCGGCACCAGTGGCTGCCGCCGGTCGCCGCGGTCGTGATCCTGGCACTGTTGGTGCTCGCTGCCTTCCGATTCGGGTTCGTGCCGGACTGGCCGCTGTCGTGGGCCACCGCGTCCGACGAGTCGGGGTCCGAGGTCGAGGTGGTGGCCCCCGATCCGACTCCGGCCGCCGCGCAGAGCGCCGCGACGCGATCCGTGCCGGAGTCCTGGCTCGCGTCGGTGTCCGACGTCCGGTCCTGGCGCGAACAGGGGCGTCCCGTCTACACCGCCTACGTGGCGAGTTTCCGCGACCCCGATGCGGTCGCCCGGTTCGCGGACGACCTCGTCGTCGAGAACGAGGACTGGACCGTCCCCCTGTTCGTCGAGACCACCGGAGACGACCCACCCTGGCACCGCGTCTACGGTGGCGCCTACGCCGACCGCTCGGACGCCCAGCGTTTCGCCAGGAAGATCAAACAGGACGGAAGTGTGGACTTCGCACACGTGAAGAGACTGGCGCCCACGGCCGAGGACATCCTACCTTCGGTGTTCACGGCTCCCGCCGAATCCAACCCGGGAGAGTCGGGATGAGCAGTATCCGTGAGGCCCTCAAGCGCGCCGAGCGAGAGCGCCGCGCGCGCCTGGTGGGCGACGATTCCCCGCCATCGCACGCCACTGCCGTACCCGAGGCCGATCCGGTCTCGGCGGTGCCCGAGGCAGCGCCTGCCCGTCGATCCGATCCCACGCCCGCGGATCTGCGGGTCGTCCATCCGAACCCGGTTCCGCTCGTCGAGGTCCCGATCGAGCTGACCGAGGAGCTCGGACGGTTCCGGCACGCCGTCGAGAGCGCACTGCCGCAGCCGCACCGCACCGTGGCCATGACGAGTGCCAACGGAGGTGAGGGGACGACCACGCTCACGGTGCTCCTGGGAACCAGCCTGGCCGTCCGTGACGGGCGGAAGACCTGCATCGTCGATGCGAACTTCAAGTCGCCGCGTGCGAGCAATGTCTTCGGCCTGCTCGGTCAGCCCGGCTACTCGGACTACTGCACCGGGAAGGCGGAGCTGAGTCGCGTGTTGCGACGTACCGAGTCTCCCGATCTGTTCGTCATGGGAATCGGCACCGACGTCCTCAATCCTTCCCTGGTGCTCAGTCACGAGCGGGCCCGAGGGCTCGCGTCCGAACTCGGACAGCGTTTCGACTACGTCCTGTTCGATTGCGGTCCGGCGCTGACGACCGCCGAGACCACGCAGGTGGCGGCCACGGTCGACGGCACGGTGCTCGTCGTCCGCGCCCATCGGACCAAGCGTGAAGTGCTGGCCAAGGCGGAGAAGATGGTTCGCCTCGGCGGAGGAAGCGTGATCGGCGCCGTGCTGAACCGCCGGCACTTCCCGATCCCGGAACAGATCTACCGGCGCCTCTGATTCCGGAGGCGGCGCTCGCGGCTGCGCTCCGGCTGCTCTTCGTCACCGGGGCCGGGACGACACGTCCGGGCCGCTGACGGCACCCTCGAACGACATCGCGGCGTTCGCCGACGACGCCGCCCCGGGCCGCATCCGGGCCGAGCGGATCCTCCGAGGAGCGCGACGATGAAGCAGCGACGACTTGGCGTGTTCGTGATGATCGATGCGCTGGGCTTCCGATTCCTGCGCGAACACGAGTTCTTGCCGGAGTTGGACTTCCGGGTGGGATTGCGCACCGTCCTCGGCGATTCCGGCGCCTGCCAGCCGACACTGCTCACCGGCCGCCTTCCCCACGCGCACGGCCATGCTGCGATGTTCCAGCGGGCGAACGGCACCACTCCGCTCGCCGTTGCCAGGCGCTACGCCTGGTTGCCGCCGATCGTCCGCGACGACCCCCGCATCCGCCGTCGTATCCACGCGAGGGTCGCCGACCGGATCGACGCCGACTTCTCGCTCTACGAGTGTCCGACGCGCCTGCTGCCCGAGTTCGATCTGGCCGCGCACGGCCGCATGTTCGAGCCCGGCAGCGTGCGCCGAGGGACGAACATCTTCGATCGATTCCGCGAACTGGGAATCCGGTACCGGCACTACGACTCGAGGACCCCGGAGGAGCAGAACATCCTCCGGTCCGAGGACGACCTGCGGTCCGGCGACGTCGAGATGCTTTTCCTGTACCTCCCGGCGCTCGACGGTCTCCTGCACGAGCACGGGACGGCCGGCGACCCGGTGTTCACACACCTCGCATGGTACGAGGACCGGATCCGGCGACTGCGGGAGATCGCCGAGGAAACGGCCGAAGAGGTCGAGCTGTTCGTCTTCAGTGACCACGGCATGAGCGACGTGCACGGCGCGATCGCCCTGGTCCCCGAGATCGAGCGGGTCTTCGGGCGCAACGGCGGTCGCTACCTCGCCTTCTACGACTGGACCATGGCTCGGTTCTGGAGCGACGACCCCGGTCTGCTCGAAGACCTGCGGGCCGCACTGGGCGATCGGCACGATGGGCGCTGCATCCACGAGGACGAGAAGGCGGAACTGGGGATCGCCTTCGAGGACCGCAGCCAGGGCGACCTCCACTTCGTGGTCGACGAAGGCCTTCTGATCGTTCCCAGCTACATGGGGCGTACCATGTTGGCCGGCATGCACGGTTACCACCCCGACGCGGTCGACGCCGATGCGTGTCTACTCGGGAACTTCTCGCCGTCGCTCGATCCGACCCACATCCGCCATGTCTACGACCTGATGGACGCCACGGCGGGCCGGCTGGTCGGGGAACGCGTGTGACGGGCGTCCTGCGCCCCGTCGATTCCCGGAGTCCGATCGCGCGTGGCGTCGAGGTGCGGGCCCGTGCGTCAGAGCAACACGGTCTCGATGTAGTCCCGAAGGGCGTCGCGCCAGTGCGGTTGGGGGCGGAGTCCGATCAGGCGGGCGTGGAGGCCGTCCATGGCCTCCATCCGTGGCCGGGGCGCGGGCAGCGGGAACTCGGCGGAGCTGCAAGGATCGACGCGGCAATCGCGGACGCCGGCGAACTCGACGATCGCGCGGGCCATCTCGTAGCGTGAACACATGCCGTCGTTCGCCGCGTGGAAGGTTCCGTAGTGCCCGGTCTGCAGGAGTTCGAGGCAGCGACGGCTGATGTCACGGGTGTAGCAGGGGCTGCCGAACTTGTCGTCGACCGCCCTGAGGACATCCCGGCCGCGCGCGAGTTCGATCATCTTCGCCACGAACTTCTTGTCCTCCGCGCCTCCGCCGAACATCCATCCGGCCCGGACCACGTAGTGGTGGGGGACCAGCTCGCGGACGGCGACTTCGCCAGCCCACTTGCTGCGAGCGTAGACACTGGCCGGGGCCGGGTCGTCGAACTCGTGGTAGGGCGTCGGTTTGGATCCGGCAAAGATGCTTCCGGTACTGATATAGACCAGGTCGAGTTCGTGGCGACGACACAACAGAGCGACGTTGCGTGTACCCACCGCGTTGATCGCGTAGGCCTCCTCGGGCCGCTTCTCGCAGTCGTCGACCTGCGTCATGGCGGCGAGGTGGAACACGGCATCGGGGCGAAAATTCGCGACAGCCCGGTCGAGACCAGCGGCGTCGGTGACGTCGATCCGATCCTGCGGATCGTGGGCGAGACGCTCGATGTCCGTCGGCCAGACCTCGTGCCCCTGCTCCTCGGCCTGGGCGGACAGGGCGCGGCCCATCATGCCGCGGGCGCCGGTGATGAGAAATCGCATGTCTTCGATGGCCTCGTCGTCGGGGGTCACGCGTGCAATTGGAACGTCGCGGATCAAGATTGCGCGAAGCGCCGATGGTGATCGCGTGGATCGTCGTCGGGGCGGAGCGTTCCGCGGGCGTCCGACGCTGCAACCATCATAGTCACTGGAACTTGCCGTGAACACCGGAAAGGCGACACGAGCGTCGGACATGCTCCGATCCGGTGATTCTGTGGGTTGGGTCGTGTGAATTCCCTGTGCTATACTCCGTCCCATGAGTACCGAAACCCGGACAGTGCGTTTCCTGGACCTCGAGGCCCAGAACGCCCCCATCCGAGACGAGGTTCTGGCCCGGTGGGGCGAGATCCTCGACAGCAACGCCTTCATCCTCGGACCCGCGGTCCGCTCGTTCGAGCAGGCCTTCGCCGCGTACTGCGAGGCGGAGCACTGCATCGGAACGAGCTCGGGCACCACGGCCATCCAGCTCATGCTGATGGGCGCTGGGGTCGGTCCGGGCGACGAGGTGATCACGGCCCCGAACACCTTCATCGCCACGGTCGAGGCCATCGCGGCGGTCGGCGCCACTCCGGTCTTCGCCGACGCCGACCCGACGACCTGGCTGCTGGACCCGGAGGCGACCGAGGCGGCGATCACCGAGCGCACGAAGGCGATCATGCCCGTCCATCTCTACGGAATTCCGGTCGATCTCGACCGGTTTCGTGTATTGGCGGACCGGCACGGCCTGCTGTTGATGGAGGACGCGGCGCAGGCCCACGGTGCGCGCTGGAAGGGTCGGCGGATCGGTCACGGCAGCTACGGCGCCGGCTTCAGCTTCTACCCTGGCAAGAACCTGGGAGCCTTCGGCGACGGTGGTGCCGTCGTGACCAACGATCCGGAACTCGCTGATCAGGTGGAAGCCCTTCGACACCATGGTCAAGCCGAGAAGAACGTGCATGCCGTCCCCGGCGTGACGGGTCGACTCGATTCGCTCCAGGCTGCCGTCCTGGAGATCAAGCTGGGTCGTCTCGACGCGTGGAACGCACGGCGGCGTGCCCATGCAGCTCTCTACCGTGAACTCCTGGCCGGCTCACGGTACTCGACGCCGCAGGCCCCCGAGGGCTGCGAGCCGGTGTATCACCTCTTTGCCATCAATCATCCGGAGACCGACAGAGTACGGACCGCGCTGACGGAGAACGGCATCCAGTGGGGGATGCACTACCCTCGGGCGGTGCACCGCCAACCCGCGTTCGCCCATCTCGGAGCCGAGGGGGCGTTTCCGATCGCCGAGTCGATCTGCGACAACATCGTGTCCCTGCCGATGTATGCGGAGCTCGCGGATTCGGACGTCAGGCGGGTGTGCGAGGTCCTCCTCTCGGTCGATCACGAATGATGTGACGGTGGTGATGCGACGACGCCGAAGTATTCCGGACCAGCGATGAGAGACTCTCGGTTCCTCGACCCGTCAACCTCGTGCTCGAACATCCTTGGACGGCTCCCCAGATGAAGAAAGACGCGACTGCCCTCGATCTCGCCACGATCAACGAGGTCGTCGAAGCACACGAACCGCTCCGCCTGCGCATCGGCTCGCCCCGGTACGCATGGTGGGAGCGTGCCATCAAACGGGCGTTCGACATCGTGTTCGCCCTCACGGTGCTCGCCCTGGGCGCCCCTGCCTTCTTCCTGATCGGTCTGCTCGTCAAACTGAGCAGTCCCGGCCCGGTCCTGTTCTGCCAGACGCGTCTCGGTCGAGACGGTCGACCGTTCGTGTTCTACAAATTCCGCTCGATGCGCCACAACAACGACGACCAGGTGCACCGGGAGTTCTGCGCGGACTTCATCAGCGGCAACGGGCAGGACGAACCGCAGGTCTTCAAGATGGTGGAGGACCCCCGCGTCACGCGGATCGGTGGATTCCTCCGCCGGACGAGCCTCGACGAGCTCCCCCAGTTCTGGAACGTCCTCAAGGGCGAGATGAGCGTGGTCGGACCGCGACCGCCGATCGCCTACGAGTACGAGCACTACCAGGAATGGCACAAGGATCGCTTGAAGGTGAAACCCGGCTTGACCGGGCTCTGGCAGGTGAGCGGTCGCAGCCAGGTCGGCTTCGACGAGATGGTCATGCTCGACCTGCACTACATCAGCCGCTGGAGCCTGCTGCTGGACCTCCGGATCGTGGCCCGGACCCTTCCGGTCATGGTACGGGGAGAGGGTGCCTACTAGAATCCGGAGACCGAGCGAATCCACCCGGGCCGCGACACCGCATCGCCAGCCCGCGAGCATGGGTCCGCAGACGAGGAGCGAAACGCCGTGACGTCACCCGTCCGCGTGGGGGTGATCGGGGTCGGCTACTGGGGCCCCAACCTGCTGCGCAACTTCAACAGCATCAAGGGCGCCGAGGCCACCTGGTGCGCCGATCCGAACGAGGCCCGCCTGCGGCACATGGCCAATCTCTATCCGGGGGTCCGGACCACCACGGACTACGGAGAGATCCTGGCCGATCCGGACGTCGACGCCGTGGTCGTGGCCACTCCCGCCAACACGCATTGCGAGATCACCTGCGAGGCCTTCGCGGCCGGTAAGCACGTGTTCGTGGAGAAGCCCATGGCCGTCTCCACGGTCGAATGCCATCGCATGGTCGAGGCCGGACAGAAGGCGGGCCGGAAGCTCATGGTGGGCCACACCTTCCTGTTCAACAACGCGGTGCACCGGATCAAGGAACTCATCGTTTCCGGTGAACTGGGCGACATCTTCTACGTCTACGTGAATCGGGTGAACCTGGGCCTGTTCCGTGAGGACTGCAACGTGGTGTGGGATCTTGCCCCGCACGACATCGCGATCCTCAACTGGTTGCTCGATTCCACGCCCGAGCGGCTGACGGGCAAGGGGCACGCCTACGTGCAGCCGAAGATCGAGGACGTGGCCTTCATCAACCTGCATTACCCGAACGACGTCATGGCGCACCTGCACGTCAGCTGGCTCGATCCCAACAAGGTGCGCACGATCACCGTCGTCGGGAGCAAGAAGATGCTCGTGTACGACGACGTGTCGAACACCGAGAAGCTGCGGGTGTACGACAAGGGCGTGACCGTGCTTCCCCACTACGACACCTTCGGCGAGTTCCAGCTGAGCTATCGCTACGGGGACATCGTCATCCCGAAGATCGACGGAGCCGAACCGCTGAAGAACGAGGCCGAGCACTTCGTGCAGGCCATCGTCGAGGACGTTCCGCTGCGCAGTGACGGGCAGAGCGGACTGGACGTCGTGCACGCACTCGAACTGGCCTGCGCGTCGATCTGCGACGACGGGCGGAGCCTGGAGTTCGATCCGGCCCGCACCGTGGGCTGATCGTCGTGAGCGACGGAGCGGACCGCCTGCGGGTGGCCTTCGTCGTGGACTCCCTGGTCGTGGGGGGCGCCGAACGCGTCGTCGAGGCACTGGTCACCGGCCTGCAACACGAGGGCTTCGAGGTGGTCGTCGGATGCCTCCGCGGTCCCGGACCGATCGGTGAAGCGCTCCGTGCGCGCGGCGTCCGCGTGGACGAAGGACTCGCGACGCGTCGCGCGGACCCTCTCCAGATTCCCGCGGTGATCCGGTGGCTGCGCGGTGTGGGTGCCGAGGTGGCCTTCGTCCTCGATCACTCGAATGCGCTGTTCTTCGGTAGAGTGGCAGCCCGCTTCGCCGGGATTCCGGCGGTGGTGGGGGTCCACCGCACGCGACGCGCGGACGGATCCCCCAGCCTCGGACGGATCGATCGTCTGCTCGAGCCGTGGACCGCGGCGGTCGTCGCCGTCAGCCACGGCCATGCCGAGTACCTGGCGCAGTTCGAGGGCGTGGACCGGTCGCGGCTGCGGGTCGTGTACAACGGAGTCGACGTGGACCGCTTCGCCGCGAGCGCGGAGCCGGGATCGCGGGCTCCGGCGCGTGGCCGCCTGGGTCTTCCGAAGGCAGCCGTGGTGTTCGCGGTCGTAGCGGCTCTGAGACCCGAGAAGAACCACGAATCCCTGTTAGGAGCCCTTGCAGCGCCAGAACTCGCCGCCGTTCACCTCGCCGTGGTGGGCGACGGCGCGCGGCGGGATGCACTCCGCGTCCGGGCCGCAGAACTCGGTGTCGACACGCGGGTCCATTGGTTGGGTTGGCGCAACGACGTCGAACAGGTGCTCGCCGCTGCCGACGGCCTGGTGTTGCCATCCCACCCGAACGTGGAGACGTTTCCGATGTGCGTGCTCGAAGCCATGGCGGCCGCGCGGGCGGTGGTGGCCACGCGGGTCGGTTCGCTCGACGAGATGGTCGAGGAGGGACGCACGGGCTGGCTGGTGCCGCCCGGTGATGCCGCGGCCCTGCGGGCCGCGCTCGTGGAGGCCGCATCGACTCCACGGGAGAGGCAGCGCCGGGGCGAGGCGGGTCGTGCGCACGTGATCGAGAACTTCACCGAGGCACGGATGGTGGCCGGCGTTGCCGCCGTCCTCCGGGAGGCGGTCCGAGGGTGAGTGCGAAGGAGGGGCGGATCGACCTGTTCGGCGCGCTGGAGGGGTTCCGGCGGCGCTTCGAGCCGCGACTCGAGGCGGCCCTGGAGCGCCGCGAGCACCGGTACACGCCTCGCCTGGTCCAGGCCCTCCGATATACGCCCCTCGCCGGCGGCAAGCGACTCCGTCCGCTGGTCATCGAGCTCTTCGCGCGCCTGGGTGAGACGGGAACCGAGCGGGAGTGGCTGGACGCCGGTGTCGCCGTGGAGCTGATCCACAGCTGTTCGCTGGTCCTCGACGACCTTCCGAGCATGGACGATGCCGCCCTGCGTCGCGGACGTCCGACCTGCCACGTCGTCTACGGACTCGACACCGCGATCCTGGCTGCCAACGCGCAGCTCATGCTCGCCTTCGAGATCCTCGGCGAGCTCGAGACCTGGAGACCGAAGCTCGAGGCGACGTCGCTGATGGCCCGCTCCGTGGGTGTCGGGGGCATGATCGGTGGACAGCACGTCGATCTGCACCTGGCCGACGAGGCCCGCGACCTCGACGCGCTGGAGTACATCCACCGACACAAGACGGGCGTGCTGTTCGAAGCGTCGGCCCGCCTCGGTGTGCGTCTGGGGGGCGCCACCGACGGCGTGGAGGAGTGCGCCGCGGTGTACGCGCGGAACCTGGGTCTGGCCTTCCAGATCAAGGACGATCTGCTCGACGTGACGGCCAGTGCCGAGCAGATCGGCAAGGACACGCACCAGGACCGCGAGCACGGGACCTTCGTGGGACGACTCGGGCTGGCCGAGAGCGAGGAGATCATGCATCGTCTGCTCGCGACGGCCCGTGAGTCGATCGGGCCGCTCGGCGGCCACGACCCCGAGACGCTGGGCCTGTTGCACGCGGTGTGCGACTACGTCGGCGTGCGCCGTCACTAGATTCCCGCGCGCTCCACGAGGTCGGTCCTTGGACGAACCGCCGGTCGACAGTCGGCACGACCCGCAGCGCCTCGAAGAGGGGCTGCAGCGGTTGCGCGAACTCGGCTACCTGCAGACCCCGGCGGAATCCTACGTCGCCGCGCGCGTGGGCCGGGCGGGTTCGCGACGTCGGTCGGCCGCCGCTGCCGGGGTCTGGATCGGCGGCGGCGGTGGTCTGATCATCTCGTTCCTGCTCACGCTCTCGGCCGTGGTGTCCGAGCCGATCCTGCTGGAGCGTCCGCGCAGTCTGCTCTGGCTGTGGTTGGACATGACGGCGGTGCTGGTGGTCCTGGCCGGTCTCGGCACCGGTGCGGTGGCGTGGGGACTCTTGGCCTCTTCGGAACGGGGACGGGGACCGACGGTGGCGCGCGTCGAGCGGCTGTTGCTCTGGTTGCCCGGCCTGGTCGCGTCGTTGTACCTCGCCGATCGTCTCGGGCGGGTGGCCCTGGTCGACCTCTCGGGTCCGTCGTGGTTGCTCGGAACCTCGGCGGTGGCGGTTCTGGTCGGGCTGGTCGGAGCGCTGGTGTCGTGGAGTCTTTCGGGCGCACTGGCGCTGGCGCGTCTGCAGGGTCGCGGGGTCTTCCGCCCCGTGAGACTGCGAGCCTGGGAACGACCCCTGCCGTTCCTCGTGTTCGCGGCGGCGGCGGCCTCGATCCTCACCGCCGGACCCTATCGGGGCCTCGACCCGATCCCACGTCTGGGAGAACTCGAGGTCCGCGTCTCGGGTCCACCGACGCGGATGCTGGTCGTCGCCGTCGACGGTGTGACCGGTCCCGTCGTCTGGCCGGGCGACGATCGGCCCCGGCCCGGCGTTCCCCGCGCCCAGGACGGACGGCAGCATCCGGCCGGGTACTGGAACGAGCTGGCGACCGGCTTTCCACCGTCCGAACACGGGCTCGGCTCGGCGTCCGCTGCGGGCCCGCGCGGCTTCGACCAGGGGATCGGCGGCCTGACCCGGGATCCGGTCCTGGCCCTGCTCGTGCGCCATCTGCTGCCCGGCGTCGGTCTCGGTCGTACCGTCGCGGCCGACCGGCGCGACCTGCGTCGGCCCCCGGTCTGGGAGATCCTGGCGGCAGCGGGCCGTTCCGTCCGGGTCGTCAACTGGTGGGCGACGTATCCCGCCATGGTCGTTCCGGGACTGGAGGTCGTGTCCGACCGTCACTTCCTCCGTCTGCACGACGGGCGCGGCGACGGACCGGGACTCGTGGCACCGCCGGACCTGCTCGTGGAGGACGCCAGAGCCTGGCGGACCGAACTGGAGGCGGCGCGACGACGGATCGAGGGCTACACGCGCGGGCGGGACTGGCTGGACGACCATTCCGCGTCCGAGCCCGTGCGACAGGCCTGGGACCTGGCAACGGGAGCGGACCTCTACCACGTGGCCCGGGCGATCGAGGCCGGGCGGGGAACCGATCTCGTCGTCGTGCATCTCAACGGGATGGACATCGTCCGCCGCGCCCTCGAGCGGTCCGACGTGGAGGCCACGGCGTCCCCGGGGCTGCGCTCGGCGCAGGAGGCCTATGTCCATGCGTTGCTCGAGCGACTCGTCGACGCCTGGAGCGGCGAGGTGGTCACCGTACTGAGAGGCGCCGACGACGGCCGATCGGTGTGGGCGAGAGGACCCACAGCCATGCCACGGCGTGCGAGGGCCTGGGCGCCATGGTTGCTCTGGTCGCAGGGCGTGGTCCCGCCGCTCGACATGGAGCTCCCCTCGCGCCTGCGCGGATCCCCGCTACCGGCCGATCGTCCGGAGACCTACGGCCGGACGGATCCTCCGCGGTATCCGGCCGGCCGATCCGTCGACGATCTGGAGCGACTGCGAAGCCTGGGCTACATTGACGGTTGACCTGCACGAAGCCCGGAGGGCTCCCATGCGACATCGATTCCACGTGACCCTGGCCTTGGCCGCTGCCTGCGCGCTCACGCTCAACGCCTGCAGCCAACCGCCGCGAGAGCCGCGCTCGGACCCGGCCGCGGACCTACCCGCGCCTCCGGCCGACGACACCGACGGGAACGGGACCAAGGTCTACGACCTCGAGTCCGAGGGCGAGTTCCCACCGCCGCCCCGAGACGTGGAATTCGAGGAGGACCAGCTCCCACCGCCGGAGACCTTGCCGTCGACCCCGATCGGCGCGGCCGCGGACACCGTCGCGGGCCAGGACGTGGAGCCCCGGAAGGTGGAGCCCAGCGTGGAGGTCCCCGTCGAGCCGACCGCCGAGGCGGATCGACGCTCCGAGACCCTGGAGACCGCGCGCGGCTGGCGTGTGCAACTGGCCGCGGCCGGTGCCCGGGGCGACGCCGACCGCGTCGCGCGTGAGGCCTCGGCCCGTCTCGGCGTGCCGTGCTACGTGGACTTCGAAGCACCACTGTTCAAGGTCCGGGCGGGCGACTTCGTGGACCGTGCCGAAGCCCTTCGTCTGCGCGACCGCGCCCGGGCGAACGGCTACGACGGAGCCTGGATCGTGACCACCGAGGTCGTGAGCGGCCGCGGCTCTTGACGCGGCGCCGGTCTCGACTACAATTGCGTACTCCGCGGCGATCGCGACGGGATCGAGGATCTGCGACGACGTCCGTGGCCGCCCGGAACACCGGATCGCGAGTTCCGGTACGGGAGCGGGAATAGCTCAGTTGGTAGAGCACCACCTTGCCAAGGTGGATGTCGCGGGTTCGAGTCCCGTTTCCCGCTCCATTCAGTCTTCTAGCCTGAACGGACTTGGGCGGCATAGCCAAGTGGTAAGGCGACGGACTGCAAATCCGTTATTCCCCGGTTCGAATCCGGGTGCCGCCTCCAGCTTCGGCCGTGCCTCCGGCAGGCCACCGACGGTTCGATCGATCGTGCGCGACACCGATCACCGTCGGGCGAGATCGACGGGCGATGCGGAGGCATCGCCCGTCGTTCGTTGTCGGACCCGGGTGCCCGGGTGGCGGAACCGGTAGACGCGCTGGACTTAAAATCCGGTGGGGCTCACGCCCCGTGAGGGTTCGAGACCCTCCCCGGGCACCACGAGTTCGCGTCGGGACCGGCGGCGCGACGGCGACGAGGGGAGCACGGCGCGTGCGTCTGGCCTTCCTGAGCATCGGACGGCACCTGCACACCGAGCGATGGGTGGGCTGGTTCGCCGAGCGTGGACACGAGTGCCATCTCCTGACCGTCCAGCCGGGACCGATCGAGGGTGTCACCGTCCACGACATCCGGTCCGCGGCACCGACCAAACCCCTTCGGTACCTGCGGAGCCTCCGGGTCGTACGCCGCCTGTTGGGCGACATCCGGCCGGACCTCCTGAACACGCATTTCCTGACCGGCTACGGCTACTGGGGCGACTTCAGTGGTTTCCACCCGAACGTACTCACGGTGTGGGGCGACGACGTCTACGTCACGCCGCACGAGAACGCTCTGAAGAAGTGGCTGGCCCGGCGTGCGCTGCGCAATGCCGAGGCCGTCACCGGGGACTCGCTCGACATCCTGCACGGTTGCGTGGATCTCGGTGCCGATGCCTCTCGATGCTACGAGGTCCTCTGGGGGGTCGATTTCGAACGGTTCCGTCCCGACCGTCCGCAGTCCGTCCGCGAGGAGCTGGGCGTTCCCGCCGAGGCACCGGTGATCTTCTCGCCCCGAAGCTTCACGCAGCCCTACTACAACCTCGACGTGATCATCGAGGCCTGCGTGGCGCTGCGGAGGGACCGCCCCGACGTGCACGTGGTCTTCGCCGGGTACGAGGGCGATCCGGCGCCCTTCGTCGAACGTGCGCGAGCCGCCGGACTGTCCGAGAACACCCACTTCGTCGGACGGATCCCGCACGATCGGTTCGGCGAGTACCTCGTGGGGACCGACGTCTTCGTGAGCGTGCCGTCGGTCGATGCGACGGCCGTGTCCCTCCTGGAAGCCATGGCCTGCGGGACGGGCATCGTGGTCAGTTCGTTGCCGAGTTCCACGGAGTGGATCCGCGACGGCGAGAACGGCCTGGTCGTTCCGCCACGCGACGTCGAAGCCCTGACCGACGCACTGGGGCGAGCGGTCGCGGATCCGGACGCACGACGACGATGGGGTGAGGCCGCTCATGCCCGGGCGCGCGCGGTGGCCGACCACGACGCGAACATGCGTCGCGCCGAGTCGATCTACCTGGAACTCGTCGAAGCACGGCCACTGCCCGAGGACCTCTCGAGCCTGGCCGAGCTCCGCGCGCGTCCGTGACCGTGATGTTGAGCGTCGTCGTCCCGACCTATCGCAAGGCCGACCTGCTCCGCCGTACACTGGAGGCGCTGGCGGACCAGTGGCTTCCCGATGCGGTCGAGTGGGAGGTGGTGGTCGTCGACGACGGTTCCGACGACGAGGGGGCCACGGACGCTGTCCTCGAGGATCTGGCTGCGCGCATTCCGCTGGTCGAAGCCGGCTGCGGCCGGAACGAAGGGCGGGCTCGGGCCCGGAACCGCGGTTGGCGTGCGGCACGCGGACGCTGGATCCTGTTCCTCGACGACGACATCGTGCTGCGTTCCGGGGCGCTGGTGGCCCACGTCGAGGCGCAGCGCGCGCGCGAGGGCGTCCACCTGGGGACCGTGGTCACCGCCCCCGAGATCGTGGACTCGGCACTGTTCGACTACCTCGACACGCGAGGGGTGGCGAAGTGCCCTCCGGCCTCGGAGGTCCCGTCCCGGTACCTGCTCACGCAGAACGTCTCGATCCCGCGTGCGGCGCTGGAGCGGGTGGGGGGATTCGACGAGGACTTCGGCGCCTACGGTTTCGAGGACATGGAGATCGCGTTCCGCCTCGAGGACCACGCGGGCATGCGCTTCTACGCGCTCCCCGCGGCAGTGGGAGAACACGTCCACCACCATAGCCTGGACGAGTACCTCCAGAAGAAGGTCGTCTGCGGACGGGAGACGCTTCCGCGCCTCGCCGAGCTGCACCCGCACCGTCTCGCGGAGATGAAGCTCGACGTCCTGCCGGGTCTCTCCGCGAACGCCGCGGCGTCACGCCGCGCACTGGCAGTGGCCCTTGCCGCGAGCTGGTCCCTGGGGTTCCCCGGATTGGTGAGGGCACTGTTGCTGCGGTGGCCGGACGGCGCTTTTTCCGCCCTCCGCCACCGCGCCTACGACTACGCCGTCCTGAGCGCCTATGCGGCAGGTCTCCGGCAGCGCACATCTGCCATTTCGGACCACTGACTGCCGTTATGACAGCCTCGGCTCCGGCCGGCGGCAGGCCGGCCTGTAGGGCCTGAAGCGCAAGTAGCTGCATTACAACGAGTTGAGAGAGTGCGCCTGGGCGGCACGGCGCTTGGTAGAGGGCGGGTGGAATCTCTGCAACCACGCTACGGAGGAATCATGGGCAAGATCATCGGCATCGACCTCGGCACGACGAACAGCTGTGTGGCGGTCGTCGAGGGAACCGAGGTGAAGGTCATCCCGAACGCGGAGGGTCAGAAGACCACTCCGTCGGTCGTCGGCTGGAACAAGGACGGCGAGCGCCTGGTGGGCGTCGTCGCGAAGCGTCAGGCCGTGACCCGGCCGACCGAGACCGTCTTCTCGATCAAGCGCTTCATGGGCCGCGGCTACGACGAGGTCGCGACCGAGATCTCCGAGGTGCCCTACGAGGTCGAGCGCAATGCGAACGGCCAGGTCTCGGTGAAGGTCGAGGCGGGTGAATTCGCCCCGCCGCAGATCTCGGCCATGGTCCTGCAGAAGATGAAGGAGACCGCCGAGGCCTACCTGGGCGAACCCGTCAGCGAGGCCGTGATCACCGTTCCGGCGTACTTCAACGACGCCCAGCGGCAGGCGACCAAGGACGCCGGCAAGATCTCGGGTCTCGACGTCAAGCGGATCATCAACGAGCCGACCGCGGCTGCGCTCGCCTACGGACTCGACAAGAAGCAGAAGAGCGAGACGATCGCCGTGTACGACCTCGGCGGCGGGACCTTCGACATCTCGATCCTCGAGCTGGGCGAGGGCGTGTTCGAGGTCAAGAGCACCAACGGGGACACGCACCTCGGAGGAGACGACTTCGACCAGGTCGTCATGGACTGGCTCGTGAAGGAGTTCAAGGGCGCCGAGGGCATCGACCTGAGCAAGGATCCGATGGCCCTGCAGCGTCTGAAGGAGGCTGCCGAGCGCGCCAAGTGCGAGCTCAGCTCGAGCACCCAGACCGAGGTGAACCTGCCGTTCATCTCCGCCGACGCGAACGGTCCCAAGCACCTGAATCTCACGCTGACACGCAGCCGCTTCGAGCAGCTCGTCGACCAGCTCGTCGAGCGTACCGTGGATCCCTGCCGCAAGGCCCTGGCCGACGCCGGCATGAAGCCGGGTGACGTCGACGAGGTGATCCTCGTGGGCGGGAGTACCCGCATTCCCGCGGTGCAGGCGAAGGTGAAGGAGATCTTCGGCAAGGAGCCGAACCACTCCGTGAATCCGGACGAGTGCGTCGCCATGGGTGCGGCCGTCCAGGGTGGCGTGCTGAGTGGTGAGGAACACCTGACCGACGTGGTCCTGCTCGACGTGACACCGCTGTCGCTGGGGATCGAGACGCTCGGCGGGGTCAGCACCAAACTGATCGAGCGCAACACCACGATCCCGGTGAAGAAGTCGCAGGTCTTCTCGACCGCGGACGACAACCAGAGCGTGGTCGACATCCACGTCCTGCAGGGCGAGCGCGAGATGGCCCAGGACAACAAGACCATCGGGCGCTTCCAGCTCACGGGCATCCCGCCGGCCCCGCGCGGCGTGCCGCAGATCGAAGTGACCTTCGACATCGACGCCAACGGCATCCTGAACGTCAGCGCGAAGGACAAGGCCACGGGTAAGGAGCAGTCGATCGTCATCCAGGCCAGCAGTGGTCTCAGCGAGAGCGAGATCGACGACATGGTCCAGCAGGCCGAATCCAACGCGGAGGCCGATCGCAAGCGGCGCGAGCTGGTCGACGCGCGGAACCAGGCCGACAGTCTGGTCTACAGCACGCGCAAGACGCTCAAGGACCTCGAGGGCAAGGTCGACGACAACGCGAAGGGCGCCGTCGAGAGCGCTCTGAGCGACCTCGAGGGCGTCTTGAACACCGAGGACGTCGACGTCCTCAAGCAGAAGACCGAGAACCTGCAGACGGTCGTGTCGGCGATGTCGCAGAAGGCCTACGAGAGCGCCCAGGGCGGTCCGCAGGCCGACGAGGCGGCGGCCGGAGGCGCCGAGGGAGCCTCGGACCAGCAGGAGAAGTCCGAGTCGGACGACGGGCCGGTGGACGCCGACTTCGAGGTCGTCGACGAAGACAAGAAATAGACGGACTGGCGCAAGTTGTGGTCCGTGACTAGACCATAGCGCCGGAAGCGATCTCGGGTCCTCTTCATGGGGCCCGAGGTTGCATCTCCGGCCGGCCTTGACACGAAATCACAGGTGGACGAGACTCGTGCGGCACTTCGGCGTCCCGGGCGGGACGCGACCGGCGACCGAAGGGCATGAGACGCGGTCGGGCCGGGTCGCAAGAGGCGAAGTCGTGATCGCTGCGCCCGCGCTGGACGTGACGGTCGCCGACTCGACACGCCGGTGCGATGCCGTCCGTGGAAGACCGGGACGGGAACTCCCGTCCTCGCCGGCCGTTCATTCAGAACGACGGCACATCGCCGCAGCGACCCTCGCTCCGGCGACGAGGTAAAGCCCGAACGCGCGGACTCGCAACCCGCGTGCGACGGCGAGCGGGACCGGCGGCCCCGACCGGGGCCCGCTCACGGTGGAGGAAACCAGATGTACGAAGTCGAGCGGAGCCCTGACCGCCGTCAGGACCAGGCTCTCCAGCACTACTTGAAGGTCATCGGACGCTACCCGCTCCTCACGAAGGAGCAGGAGTTCGATCTGGCCCGTCGGATCCGCAGCGGAGACGACCGTGCGCTCGAGAAGCTGGTGTACAGTAATCTCAGGTTCGTGGTCAGTGTGGCCAAGCGCTACGTCGGACACGGACTCAGCTTCCTCGATCTGATCGCCGAGGGGAACGTGGGCCTCATCACGGCGGCCCACCGCTTCGACGAGCGCCGCAACTTCCGTTTCATCAGCTACGCCGTCTGGTGGATCCGTCAGGCCATCCAGAAGGCCCTGGCCGAGCAGACGCACACCGTGCGGTTGCCGATCAACCGGGCCCAGCAGGCGCAGAAGCTGCGCAAGATCAACAACCGCCTCGAGCAGACCCGCGGCGGTTCGGTGCACGAGGAAGAGCTGGCCAAGGAACTCGAGATCACCGTTGGCAAGCTGAACGAGATCAACGCCGTGTTGCGGCCGTTGCTGTCGTTGGACGAGAGCGTCCACGACGACGACAGCCAGCCGTTGCAGGAGATCCTGGCCGATCCAGAGGACACCACACCCGAGGACGATTTCGTCCAGGACGAGCTCCATGGTCAGCTCATGGCAGCCATGGACAAGCTCACCGATCGCGAGAAGGACATCGTCACCCGCTACTACGGCCTGGGCGACGAAGAGAGCACCTCGCTCGAAGCCATCGGTGAGGACATCAACCTGAGTCGTGAGCGCGTGCGCCAGATCCGCAACGACGCCCTGCGCAAGATGCGGCACGCCGTGGCGGGCGCGGGTCTCGGCGACTATCTGGCCTGATGGCGACCGAAGACGGCGCGAGTTGACAAAACGGGGGCTCAGAACTAGAAGTAGATGCCTGATGTGGGCGATTAGCTCAGCTGGTTAGAGTGCTTGCTTGACATGCAAGAGGTCACTGGTTCGAGTCCAGTATCGCCCACCATCCGTTCCGAGCCGCCGCCGAGCCCCCGCGCCCGGCGGCGGCTTCTGTCTAGAGGGGGGAACCGGAGGCGCCGTTCGTAGGGCGCCCCGGCGACCACGACCCGCCGGCCGCCGGACGTGACGGGCCGCGCGGACGACAGGAGGAAGACCATGACGGACATCGCGCTCACCCTGCCCGACGGTTCGAAGAAGGAGGTCGAGAGCGGTTCCACCGTCCTCGACGCGATCAAGGCCATCGGTCCGGGACTGGCACGCGCCGCGGTGGCCGCCAGGGTCGACGGACAGTGGGAGCCCTTCGACGAACCCATCGACCACGACGCGACGCTCGAGGTGGTGACCCGCGACAGCGAAGAGGGCCTGTTCGTGCTACGTCACAGCACGGCGCACCTCATGGCCTACGCCGTCCAGGAACTCTTCCCCGACGCTCGCTTCGGCTTCGGTCCGCCGGTCGACAACGGCTTCTACTACGACATCAAGGTCGACCGCCCCTTCACCGAGGAAGACCTCGAGCGCATCGAGACGCGCATGAAGGAGCTGGCCAAGGAGAAGCATCCGATCGTGCGGGAGAAGCTCGAGCCCACCGAGGCCACCGAGCGTTTCGGCGACCAGCCCTTCAAGGTCGAGCAGATCGACCTGTTGAAGGAGAACAACGAGCTCTTCGCCTACCACATGGGCGACTTCACCGACCTCTGCGAGGGACCGCACGTCCCGAACACCGGCGAACTGAAGGCCTTCAAGCTGCTGAGCGTGGCCGGCGCCTACTGGCGCGGCGACGAGAACCGTGAACAGTTGCAGCGGATCTACGGCACGAGCTGGTTCAGCAAGAAGGACCTCGACGAGTACCTCCACCAGCTCGAAGAGGCGAAGAAGCGCGACCACCGCAAGCTCGGCGGCGAACTCGACCTGTACGGCGTGCAGGACGAGGCGGGCGGGGGCCTGGCCTTCTACTACCCGAAGGGCAGCGCGCTGCGGAGCACGCTCGTCGACTTCTGGAAGCGCGAGCACTTGAAGGCGGGCTACCAGTTCGTCGACACGCCGCACATCTCCAAGAGCGACCTGTGGCACACCTCGGGCCACATGCAGTTCTACAAGGAGAACATGTACACCTTCGGCATCGAGGATCAGGAGTTCGTGGTCAAGCCCATGAACTGCCCGGGGCACATCCTGATCTACAAGCGCAAGCTGTGGAGCTACCGCGAGCTCCCGGTGCGCTACGCCGAACTCGGAACGGTGTATCGCTACGAACGCAGTGGCACGCTGCACGGCATGCTGCGCGTCCGTGGCTTCACGCAGGACGACGCCCACATCTTCTGCACGCCGGACCAGCTCGAGGCCGAGATCGTCGGCGTGCTCGAACTCATGCAGCGCATCCTCACCGCCTGCGGCTTCGAGAAGTACGAGGTCGAGCTGTCGGTACGCGACTCGCAGGACACGAGCAAGTACGCCGGGACCGACGAGGAGTGGGAGGCGGCGGAGCGTTCGCTGGTCCACGCCATCGAGAAGATGGGCTTCCCGTACAAGCGGATGGAGGGGGAGGCGGTCTTCTACGGTCCGAAGATCGACGTCAAGCTGGTCGACGCGATCGGTCGCCGCTGGCAGTGCAGCACCACGCAGTTCGACTTCAACCTGCCCCGCCGCTTCGGCGTGGAGTACGTCGACGCCGACGGCGAGCGGAAGAACTGCTTCATGGTGCACCGGGCGATCTACGGCTCGCTCGAGCGCTTCATCGGGATGCTCACCGAGCACTACGCCGGTGCCTTCCCGCTGTGGCTGGCCCCGGTGCAGGCCACGGTGCTGCCGGTGAGCGAGCACCAGGCGGAGTACGCGAAGGCGGTCGGCTCGCAGCTCCGCCAGGCGGGCCTGCGGACCGAGGTCGACGCTCGCGACGAGAAGATCGGCCGCAAGATCCGCGAGGCCGAACTGGCCAAGGTGCCGGTCATGCTGGTGGTGGGCGGCCGCGAGGCCGAGAGCGGCACGGTCACCGTGCGGCGCCACGGCGGCGAGGACCAGGGGACGATGGAGGTCGACGAGGTCGTCCGTCGACTCCTTGACGAGAACGAGCCCCTCGACTAGCTTCTACCGTCCGTGTGGCGAATGCCGCGCGGACGGCAGACAGACGAAACAGACGAACAAGCAGAAGGCCCGCTTCTCACCGGGCGGAGCGCCGACGCGGCGCATCCTCCCCGGTCCGATCCGCGTCCGACGGCAATGGTCGTCCGGCGGCGGAGCGTGTGACGAGCAGGCCCTCCCTGCTCGTTTTCTTGTTCCCAGGACCCCGGTTCCGACCGGGATCGAGAGGAGAGTTCGACATCGCCAGAGGATTTCCGCGAGATTCGCGGGACCAACAGGACCGGACGCGCGTCAACGAGATGATCCGCATTCCGCAGCTGCGGGTGGTGGACGAGAACGGCGATCAGCTCGGAATCCTGGACCGCAACGAGGCCCTCGACCTCGCGCGCGAGCGCGGGCTCGACCTCGTCGAAGTGGCGCCCAACGCCAGGCCCCCCGTGTGCCGGATCATGGATTACGGGAAGTTCCGGTACGAGGAGAGCAAGAAGGCCAAGCGCGCCAAGGCGAAGCAGCACCAGCAGAAGGTCAAGACCGTCAAGTTCCGGCCCAAGACCGAGGAACACGACTACAGCTTCAAGAAGAAGCACATCGTCGAATTCCTGCGGGCGGGCGACAAGGTCAAGATCGAGGTGCGCTTCCGCGGTCGTGAAATGGCCCATCTCGAGTTGGGCGAGCGCATCGTCGCGCGTCTGCTCGAGGATCTCCAGGACGAGGCCATGATGGACGGAGATCCGAAGATGGAAGGTCGGAACCTGAGCCTGATCCTGTCGCCGAAGAAGAAGGCCTAGACGCCGGTGGCCGTTCCCATGGGGACGGCCACGGTGGGAGCTCCGGGCACGAGCCCGGGCCGAGAACCGAAGTCAGGAGTGACCAACATGCCGAAGATGAAGTCGAACCGCGCCGCCATGAAGCGATTCCGGCGCACGGGAACGGGCAAGGTCCGGCGTCAGCAGGCCTACCACGGGCACATCTTCACGAAGAAGTCGCCCAAGCGGAAGCGGAACCTGCGCAAGACCACGTTGCTGCACCACGCCGACGAGTCGCGCGTGAAGCGTATGCTGGCCGGCAACTAGTCGCCGGGTCATCGATCCTCACCACCACGGAGCAACGGAACCATGTCCCGCGCCACGAACAATTCCGCCAGCCGTCAGCGCCGGAACAAGATCCTGTCGAACGCTCGCGGCTACCGCGGCGGACGCAGCAAGCTTCATCGTACGGCCGCCGTCTCGGTCGATCGTGCCCTGGCCTACGCGTACCGCGATCGGCGCCAGAAGAAGCGGAACTTCCGCCAGCTGTGGATCGCGCGTATCAACGCGGCGGCCCGGCTGCACGGACTCAGCTACAACCGCTTCATCCACGGTCTGAAGGCCGCCGACGTCGAGATCGACCGCAAGGTCCTGGCCGACATCGCCATCCACGACGAGCCGGCCTTCGCTCGCCTCGCCGAGATCGCGAAGCAGAACGTCCAGTCCGAGGCCTGATCCCGCGCCGAGCACGTGCTCGGCCCGGCGGCCCCGCCGTTTCCGCGCGCCTCGGCTCTCGCAAGGGGGTCGAGGCGCTCTCGTTCCGAACCGACTCCGGAGGACCGGACCGTGCAGCAGGAGATCGACACCCTCGTTCGCGAGGCCCGCGCTCGGATCGACGCCACCGAGGACCTCGACGAACTCGACGCGCTCCGCGTGCACTACCTCGGACGCAAGGGCGAGCTCACGCGGTTGCTCCGCGGCCTGGGTTCGATGCCCGCCGAGGACCGCCCGGCGGCGGGTCAGGCGCTGAACCGCGCCAAGGTCGAGCTGCAGGCAGCCGTCGACGCACGGCAGGAGAGCCTCCGGGGACGACGGGACGCCGCACCCTTCGCCGGTGACCTCACCCTGCCCGCGCGCGGCGCGTTGCGCGGGAGCCTGCATCCGGTCTACGAGGTCATCGAGGAGGTCTGCGACATCTTCCACGGCCTCGGCTTCACCCGCGTCGGCGGTCCCGAGGTGGAACTCGACGCGCTGAACTTCACGGCGCTGAACTTTCCGGACGACCACCCGAGCCGGGACCTGCAGGACACCTTCTACGTGAACGAAGAAGTGGTCCTGCGCACGCAGACTTCGCCGGTGCAGATCCGGACCATGCGCGAGACCGAGCCGCCGCTGGCCGTGGTCGTCCCCGGACGCGTGTACCGGCAGGAGCAGCCCGACGCGAGCCATGCCGCCGAGTTCCACCAGATCGAGGGCCTTCTCGTCGACCACGACGTCTCGTTGGCCGATCTGAAGTCGACCGTGCACCACTTCGTGCGCACCTTCTTCGGCGAAGACAAGACCCTTCGCTTCCGTCCGCACTTCTTCCCGTTCACCGAGCCGAGCGTCGAGGTCGACCTGTGGTGGGAGAGCGAGCGCGGCGGGCGCTGGCTCGAGATCATGGGTGCCGGGATGGTGCACCCGAACGTGTTCCGCAATGCCGACGTCGACCCCGAGCGCTGGACGGGCTTCGCTTTCGGTATGGGCGTGGAGCGCATGGTCCTCGTCCGTCACGGCATCGACGACATCCGCCTGCTCCTCGACAACGACATCCGCCTGCTGCGGCAGTTCTGATCGGTCCGCGCGCGACGCCCACCGGAGGATCCACCCGTGAAACTTTCCCTGAACTGGTTGCGTGAGCTCGTCGACCTGCCCGAGGACCTCGACGAGATCTGCGAGCGCCTCACGTTGCTCGGACTCGAGGTGGAAGAGGTCGAGCACTTCGACCTGTCCTTCCCGGACGTCGTCGTCGGGCGCGTGCTCGAAGCCGAACCGCACCCCGACGCCGACCGGCTGCGGGTGTGCCGGGTCGACGCCGGGGGGGAGACGCTGGGCATCGTCTGCGGAGCCCCGAACGTCGCTGCCGGTCAGCGCGTTCCGGTGGCGAAGGTGGGCGCCGTCCTGCCGGGCGACTTCCGGATCAAGAAGAGCAAGATCCGCGGACAGGTCTCGCTCGGCATGATCTGCAGCGAGAAGGAACTCGGCCTGGGCCAGGCCCAGGACGGCATCATGGTGCTCGACACCGAGGCCGCGCCGGGCACGCCCTTCGACGAGTTGTACGGCGTGCAGGACACGGTGATCGAGTTCGAGGTCACGCCGAACCGTCCCGACTGGCTCAGCCACATCGGCGTGGCGCGCGAGCTGGCGGCCTACTACGGCGGCGAGTTGCGCATCCCGGAGGTCGACGCCGACGTGCCCGTGGTCGAGGAGGACTCCGGCTGGCGGATCCGCATCGACGACGCCGAGGGCTGCTGGCGGTTCCGCGGTCGTCTGATCGACGACGTCGAGGTCGGGCCGTCGCCCTGGTGGATGCGCCGTCGCCTGCTGGCCATCGGTCAGCGACCGATCAACGCGATCGTCGACGCCAGCAACTACGTCCTGCACGAATGCGGGCATCCGAACCACTGCTTCGATCGCGACAAGGTCCACGGCGAAACGATCGTGGTGCGGCGCGCGGCCGAGGGCGAACGCTTCACGACACTGGACGACACCGAGCGCACACTCCGCGATCACCACCTGCTCGTGGCCGACGAAGAGGGCGGCCTGGCCCTGGCCGGGATCATGGGCGGTGCCGGAAGCGAGGTCGACGAGAGCACGAAGAACCTGCTGCTCGAGGTCGCGGTCTTCGATCCGCAGACCGTGCGCCGCGGCCGCCGGGCCGAGACCCTGTCGACCGACGCCAGTTACCGCTTCGAACGCGGTGTCGACCACGATCTGGTGCCGTGGGCGAGTGCCCGTCTGGCCGGATTGATCGAGCGGGTCGCCGGCGGACGCGTGCACGAAGTGGTCGTGGAAGCGACCGGTGCCCGGCCCGATCGAACGGAGTCGTTCCCCGTGCGGCTCTCGCAGGTCCGCCGCCTGCTCGGCGTGGACGTCGAGATGGGCGAGGTGACGCGCATCCTGCGTGGGCTCGACATCGGCGCCGACCCGGTCGACGGGGATGCACCCGCGGTGCGCGTGACGCCGCCGAGCTTCCGCCACGACCTGGTCGGCGAGGTCGACGTCGTCGAGGAGATCGGGCGCCACCACGGCTTCGACCGCCTGCCCGAGCGTGCGCGTGTGCCCATGGTCGTTCCGGCGACCCGCGGTCGCGGCGAGGTCTTCCGGCAGCGCCTGCGGCAGGCATTCGCCGCGCGCGGTTTCCACGAGATGCTCGGAAGCGCCTTCTTCCGCGACGACGATCCCGACGCCCTCGGCCTCGCCGACGACGATCGGCGACGGGCGACGGTGGGCGTTCTCAATCCCGTCGCGCAGGACGAATCGCAGCTGCGCACCACGGCCGTCCCGGAAATGGCTCGGACCGTCGAGCGCAACCGCCGGCGCGGCTGGACCGGGCCGATCCGGCTTTTCCAGATCGCGAGGACCTACCGTGCCCGGACCGATGAGCCTCTCCCCGACGAGCGGGAGCAGCTGGTCGTGGCCTGGAGCGGTCCCGCCCGCCCGCTGCACGCCGAAGAGCCGGGCCGCGCTGTGGATCCCTTCGACGCGCTGGGCGATCTGGAGGGCGTGCTGGGGGGGCTGGGCGTGGAGATCACGCGTCGGCCGGGGGCCGACGAGCCCTACCTGCGGGAGGGATCCGCAGTGGATCTCGTGCAGGGCGAGCAGACGATGGGCCGGATCGGAGAGGTCGCACCGGGCGTGCGCCGTGCGCTCGACGTCCAGGACACGGTGCTGCTGGCCGAACTCGACCTCGAGGCCCTCGTCACCGCCCAGGAGGGGGTCGCGCGCTACGCGCCCTTCTCCGCCTTCCCGCCGTCGCGGCGTGACCTGAGCCTGGTCGTGCCCGAGGCCGTGCCCTGGGCCGAGATCCGGGCGACCGTGGCCGAGAGCCTGGATCCCCTGCTGGAGTCCTGCGAGCTCTTCGACGTCTACCGGGGCGAGGACCTGCCCGCAGGAACCGCCGCCTACGGCGTGCGTTTGACCCTGAGGAGCCCCAAGGGCACGCTCAAGGACAAACACGTCGACAAGCAGGTCGCGCGGCTCCTCGACGCTCTCTCGGAACGGCACGGTATCCGACTCCGCTCGAGCGGCGAAGAGGCCTGAGCTTGCCCGCGACCGGCCGCACCGCATAGACTGCGGCCGGGACCGCAATCTGGGAGTGACGACATGATCGACGGGGATGCCTTCGAACACCTCGAGCGCCGCGTGGAGCAGGCGATCGGGCGGATCCGCGAGCTGCAGGAGGAGCGTGACCAGCTCGTGAGGCAGCGCGAGCAGCTCGAACAGCAGGTCGAGGAATTGAGTGGCACGCACACACGCCTGGTCGACGAGCTGGAGCAGGTGCGGCAGAACAGTGTGGGGCGCGAGGAATACGAAACGCGCCGGGCCGAGATCGAGCGCAGGGTCGAAGAGCTCCTGCGTCGTTTCGGCGAGCTGGACGAAGCGCCCGAACACTGAGCGCGGTCCGGGGAGGTCCCGCGTGGAACCGGGGACGACGACCGTTCACATCTACGGTCAACGCTACACCGTGCGATCGGACGACGATCCAGAGCACGTGGAGCGCGTGGCCGCCTACCTGGACAGCCGCATGCGCGAGGTCGCGCGGGCGTCCAGCCAGGTCACGTCGCTGCGGGTCGCGATCCTCGCGGCCCTGAACATCACCGACGAGCTCTTCCGCGAGCGCGAGAGCCGGTCGGAGGGGAGCGACGAGATCCACGAGCGCGCCCGGCGCCTCGCCAGCGAGCTCGAGCGGACCATCGGCGACGCGGAATCGGCGCCGGAGGACGAATCCACGGCGGCCGATGGCGGATCCGGGGCCGCGGACCCACATTCGGAACGGGGGGACGCCTGAGCGGCGACCCCGCGGAAGCTTCGATTCGAGAGGAGTCACCCTGCCGGGTGCGTGATGCGCCAACAGCGCTGAGCCAACACTCCAACCACGGAAGCCCGCCGTCCGGGGCGTGAGAGCGAGTCCGCAAGGGAAGGCTCGATCGTCTCGGTAGGGCATCCACCTGGTCGAAATCGGTTCGAGCCGGTTTCGCGCACACGGCTCGGCGGGGCCTCCTCTCGTACACTTCGACCCGGAACCGCGCGCGACGCGGGGCCTTCCCCCCCTGGATCTCCGGCATGCGCATTCTCCTGATCGGCGACATCGTGGGTCGACCGGGCCGCGTCGCACTGCGCGAGCTGTTGCCCCGCGTGCGCGAGGAGCGGCGCCCCGACCTCGTGGTCTGCAACGTGGAGAACGCGGCCGCCGGCTTCGGACTCACCGAGTCGATCGGCCGTGAGATCGTCGGCGCGGGAGTCGACGTCATGACCGGCGGCAACCACATCTGGGACAAGAAGGGCAGCGACGAGTACCTGACCGGCGAGGCGCTCCTGGCCTGTCCGGCGAACGCCGCGCCCGGGGCGCCGGGCCGTCGCCACGTGATCGTGGAAGCGGGTGAGATCCGGGTCGGGGTGATCTCGCTGCTCGGTCAGGTGTTCATGAATCCGGTCGACTCGCCCTTCCGGGCCCTCGACCGGAAGCTCGAGGAGCTCGAGGACGAGGCCGATCTCTTCCTGGTCGACTTCCACGCCGAAGCCACGAGCGAGAAGCAGGCCCTGGGGGAGTACGCCGACGGACGCGTCAGCGTCCTGGTGGGCACCCACACGCACGTCCCCACCGCCGACACCCGGATCCTGCCCCGGGGCACGGCCTACCAGAGCGATCTCGGGATGACCGGACCCTACCGATCGATCATCGGGATGGACGTCGACGCGGTCCTGAGGAAATTCTTGACGGGGATGCCGTCGCGGTTCGAAGTGGCCCGGGACGAGGCACGACTCTGTGGGCTGTGCGTGGACCTCGACGAATGGAGCGGCCAGGCGACGGCGGTCGAGCGCCTGGACGTTCCGCTGGATCCGGAGGGTTGGTCATGAGCCAGGCGGTGAAGGTCGACGGCAAGGCCCTCGCCCAGGAGCGGAGGACGGCGCTCGCAGAGCGCGTAGCGCGGCTGACGGATCGTTTCGGTCGTCGGCCCGCACTCACCGTGATCCTGGTCGGCGAGGACCCGGCGAGCCAGGTCTACGTGCGCAACAAGCACAAGGCCTGTGAGAAGACGGGCATCGAGAGTGAAGTCGTGACACTCCCGGCCACCACGAGTCCCGACGAACTGTACGAGGCGGTCCGTCGGGTGAACGAGGCCGACGGCCGCGACGGTCTGTTGGTCCAGCTCCCGGTGCCCGAGCAGATCGACCCCGCCCGAGTAAGGGAGTGGATCGATCCCGACAAGGACGTCGACGGCCTGAACCCCGACAACGTGGGACGACTGGCCAGCGGCACCCCGCGTTTCGTCCCCTGCACGCCGCTGGGCTGTCTTCGCATGCTCCAGCGCTACGACGTGCCGATCGCGGGCCGCCGCGCGGTCGTGCTCGGACGCAGCCTGATCGTCGGGCGTCCCATGGAAGTCCTCCTGTCGACGAAGGGTGTCGACGCGACGGTCACCCTCGCCCACAGCCGCAGCGGAGACCTCGCCGCGCTCTGTCGCGAGGCGGACATCCTGATCGCCGCCGCCGGACAGCCGCAGATGGTCCGGCGCGACTGGGTCCGCGAGGGGGCGGCCGTGATCGACGTCGGAATCCACCGCGTCGAGGATCCTTCGCATCCGAAGGGCTCGCGGCTGGTCGGGGACGTGCACCCCGAAGTGGCCGCGGTCGCCGGACACCTCTCGCCGGTCCCCGGTGGTGTGGGCCCCATGACGATCGCCATGTTGCTCGAGAACACCGTCGACGCCTTCGAGCGTCGGAACGCGGGCGAGGTCGGGGCGGCGTGATCGATCTCGACCCGCTCCTGGCCGAGGAGGCCGCCGCGGTCGAGGCCGCACTGGAGCACCGTCTCCCGCCGGGCGACGGCGATGCGGCACCACGACTGGTCGAGGCGATGCGCTACAGCCTCCTCGGAGGCGGGAAGCGTCTGCGCCCGGTGCTGTGTCTCTGGGTCCACGACGCAGCGGGGGCGGCGCGCGACGAAGCCGTGTGGAACGCGGCATGTGCTCTGGAGATGATCCACACCTATTCGCTCATCCACGACGACCTACCGGCCATGGACGACGACGATCTCCGGCGCGGACAAGCGTCGTGCCACCGACGCTTCGACGAGGCCACGGCCGTCCTCGCCGGCGACACGCTCCAGACCGAGGCCTTCGGTCTCCTGGCCGCGGTTCGCCCGCCGGAACTGGCCGTCCGCCTGGGCCGCCTGCTGAGCGAGGCCTCCGGACGCCACGGCATGGCGTCGGGACAGCAATTCGATCTCGAGGCGACCGGACACGCGGGCGACATGCTCCGGATCCATCGTCTGAAGACGGGACGGCTGCTCGGCGCGGCGGCGGCCATGGGTGCCGCCTGCGCGGGAGTCGAGGACGAGCGCGTGGAGCGGATCCGCGAGGCGGGCGTGGAGCTCGGCGTGGCCTTCCAGATGGTCGACGACGTGCTCGACGTGACCGTCAGCGCCGAGGAACTGGGCAAGAGTGCCGGCAAGGACCCGGCCCAGGGCAAGCTGACGGCCGTGGGGGAGCTGGGGGTCGAGGGAGCCCGCGAGGATGCACGACGACGCCTCGGCGAGGCCGTGGTCGCGTTGGAACGGTCCGGTGTCGCCGACGATCGGGTCCGCGCGCTGGCGCTTCGACTGGTGGAGCGAGGCCGCTGATGGCATCCGGGTTCACGGTCGCACCCTACGAGCTGGTGATCGCCGCCGGGGTCGGCGCCCAGCTCCTGAAGTTCGTCCTGTACGGTGTGGCGAACCGTCGCCCCTCCCTGCGGGTGCTGGTGACCACCAACGGACTGCCCAGTTTCTACGCCGTCACCCTGTCCTGCCTCTGCACCGTGGTCGCGCTCGACGTGGGGGTGCGGTCTCCGCTCTTCGCGGGGTCCATGGTGTTCTCCGGGGTGGTTCTGCACGACATCGTGCGTGTGCAGCGCTCGGTCGACCGGGGGCGCCGTTCGACGGCCCTCGTCGCGCGATCGATGGACAACGGCGAGCGCCCGGAGTGGACGCGCTCGGTGACCGAGATCCTGCGGGACCGCGGGCACCGGCCCCTGCACATCGGCGTGGGAATGGTTCTGGGCCTCCTGGCCGGCCTGGCCTGGAGGCCGGGTTGATCCCATCGGATCCGGGCTCGGCCGGAATCCGTTGTTTTCGTTATCCTTGTGCGAGTGTTCGCCCCGAGGAGCATCGATGACCAAACGAAGTCTACTGGAGCAGATCGAGTCCCCCGACCAGATCTCGGGCCTCGGCCGCGAAGAACTGCAGCAGCTCGCCGACGAGCTACGGGCCGAGATCATCGAGATCGTCAGTTCGGTGGGAGGACATCTCGGTGCGAGCCTCGGGGTCGTCGAACTCACCGTGGCCCTGCACCACGTCTACGACTCTCCGCGCGATCGGATCGTGTGGGACGTCGGCCACCAGGCCTACGGGCACAAGGTCCTCACCGGACGGCGGGACCGCTTCGACACCATCCGGCAGTGGGATGGCCTGTCGGGCTTCCCCAAGCGTACCGAGAGCCCACACGACATGTTCGGCGTGGGACACGCGTCGACCGCGATCAGCGCCGCCCTGGGTTACGCCAAGGCCCGTGACCTGCGCAAGGAACGCCACGGAGTGGTCGCGATCGTCGGCGACGGGGCCATGACCGGCGGTATCGCCTTCGAGGGCCTGAACAACGTGGGGGACACGGGTACCGACATGCTCGTGATCCTGAACGACAACGAGATGTCGATCAGTCCGAACGTGGGGGCGATCAACCGCTACCTGACCGAGATCACGTCGGGTCGACTGTACAATCGTATCGAGGCACAGATCTGGGACCTGCTCGGCCGTATACCGGGAGGGGGCATGGCGCAGACCTTCGCGCACAAGGCCAAGGAGAGCCTGAAGACCTTCATGACTCCCGGCCACCTCTTCGAGGCCCTCGGCTTCCGGTACTTCGGTCCGATCGACGGCCACGACCTCGAACTGGTGTGCGAGACCCTCGAGGACGTCAAGCGGCTCAGCGGACCGGTCCTCCTGCACGTGGTCACCGAGAAGGGCAAAGGCTACTCCTTCGCCGAGAACGACAAGCTTCGCTACCACGGCGTCAGCAAGTTCGATCCGGCCAAGGGGGTCCTGAAGAAGAAGCCCGATCCCACCGCGGCGCCGAGCTACACGGGAGTGTTCGGTTCGCAGATCCTGGCCGCCGCCAGGGAAGACCGGCGCATCGTCGCGATCACGGCGGGCATGCCCGACGGCACGGGGCTGGTGCCCTTCCGCGAAGAGATCCCCGATCGCTTCTTCGACGTGGGCATCGCCGAGCAGCACGCGGTGACCTTCGCCGCCGGTCTCGCGTGTCGCGAGATGAAGCCGGTGGTGGCGATCTATTCGACCTTCCTGCAACGAGCCTACGACCAGGTGATCCACGACGTGGCGCTGCAGAAACTCAACGTGGTCTTCGCGCTCGACCGCGGAGGGGTGGTCGGGGCCGACGGACCGACGCACCACGGTGTGTTCGATCTCGCCTACCTGCGGTGCATCCCCGAGATGGTTGTCATGGCCCCGCGCAACGAGAACGAGTTGCAGCACATGATCGCCACGGCGCTCGACCACGACGACGGCCCGATCGCGTTCCGCTACCCGCGCGGCAATGGCACGGGCGTGGAGATGGACGCGGAACCGCAGGCCCTGCCCATCGGCCGGGGCGTCGTGCTCGAGGAGGGCGAGAACGTCCTGTTGCTAGGACTCGGCTCCGGCACCACCATGGCCGAGGAAGCAGCCGCGATCCTCCGCGAGCGGGGCATCCGACCGACGGTGGTCGACGCGCGCTTCCTGCGACCTCTCGACACCGAGCTGATCCTGCGCGAAGCCGCGCGTCACGAGCTGGTGTGTACGCTCGAGGAGGGCACCGAGATCGGTGGCTTCGGAAGCTCCGTCCTGGAGCTCTTCCACCGCGAGATGGTGCAGGTCCCGACGACCCACGTCTTCGGTCTGCCCGACCGCTTCCTCGACCACGGAACACCGGAAGAGGTGCTCGAGGACGCGGGGCTCAGCGCGGAACAGGTCGCGACGCAGGTCCTCGAGATCTGGAAGAACCGCGAACGAACGATCGATTTCCACGGCCGCCGTCTGGCCTGACCGAACCCGCACGTCGTCGAGCCGCCACGACGAGCGGCCACCGGGGAAGGACGACCGCCAGCGTGATCAAGCGGATCGGCATCATTGCCAACCTCGACAAGCTCCGCGTGGGAGAAGCGGTCTGCGAATGCCTCACCGCGTGCGAGCGCCGAGGGATCGAGGTCGTGACCGAGCAGGCGCTCGCCGATCACTTCGAGTTGAACGTGAGCACGAGTTCGCCGGAGGACCTGCCGGCCCAGGTCGACCTGCTCATGAGCTTCGGTGGCGACGGCACCTTCCTGCGCGCGGCCCGGCTCGTTGGTGAGACCGCGACACCGCTCCTGGGGATCAACCTGGGCAGCCTCGGCTTCCTCGCCGAGGTCCGGCTCGAGGAGTTGCACACGGCGATCGAGGCGATCGACTCGGGCGAGTACATGCTCGAGAAACGTCGGCGCGTGGCGGCGGTGGTCCTGCGCGAGGACGAGATCGTGTTCGAGGCGGCCGCGCTGAACGACGTGGTCCTGAACATGGGGGGCACGCCGCGGGCGGTCGACTTCGAGGTGCTGGTCGACGACATCCGCGTGGGTCGCTACCTGGCCGACGGGATGATCGTGGCCACGCCCACCGGCAGCACGGCCTACAACCTCTCGGCCGGTGGCCCGATCGTGGAGCCGTCCATGGATGCCGTCGTCGTCAACCCGATCTGTCCGCACACCCTGGGCGTGCGCCCGTTGATCCTCGGTCCCGGGCGGGTGGTCGAACTGCGTCTGCGCGAGTGCGACGCCGCGATCCTCAGCGCCGACGGACAGATCACCGCGGAACTCCTGACGGGTGATCGCATCGTCTACCCGCGCACCGACGCGGGCTGCTACTTCCTCCGACTGCGCGATCGCAACGTGTTCCAGATCATCCAGGAGAAGCTGCGCTGGGGTGGTCTGCCGCGACACCGGGGCGATCGCGCCGGCGGGCGTGAAGCCGATCCGGAGAACTGAAGCGGTGCTCGTCGAACTCCGACTCCACGACCTGGCGGTGGCCGCCGACGTCCAGCTCGAGCTGGGCCAGGGGCTGAACGCGCTCACCGGGAGCACCGGTGCCGGCAAGTCACTGGTCGTCACGGGACTGCGATGGATCGCGGGCGAAGAGGTCGATCGCAACGCGCTGCGCGAGGGGGCCGACCGCGCGAGCGCCGAAGCGGTCTTCGACCTGCACGACCGTGAAGACCTGATCGCCGCGCTCGACGACGTGGGTGTCACGGTTCCGTCCGACGGATTCCTGCTGCTACGGCGGGAGGTCCGGCGGGGTGGGCGGGCACGGGCCTTCGTCAACGGCCAGGCGAGTTCGGCGGCCATCCTCCGCGCGGTCTGCGACTGCCTGGCCGAGATGCAGAGTCAGCACGAACAACTGTTGCTGCGGCGAGGCTCCGAACACGTCCGGGTGCTCGACGGACTCGGCGTCGGCACCGATGTGCGCGCCGCCTGGAAGCAGGCCCACGACGCGTGGCGCGCCGTGGAGCGTGACGTCGATCGATGGTCCGCGCGGCAGGAACAGCTCCGCGAGCAGCGCGAGCTGCTCGACCACCAGCTACGTGAACTGACCGATGCGGGCCTGACCGGGGGCGAGACCGAGGAACTGCGCGTGCGCGTGGCGCGCAACGAAGGTGGCGCCCAGTTGATCGAGAGCGCCGCGGCCGCGTTGGAGGCGTTGGAATCCGAGGACACCGGCGCGCAGCGTGCCCTCACGGAGGCCACGGCCCGGTTGCGTCACGTTCCGGACGAGCTCACCGATCTCGTCGAAGTCAAAGAACAACTGGAGGCGGCGATCGATCTGGCCGGCGACGCGCAACGCGCGCTGGAGCGCTTCGTCGACGCCCGTGACTTCGATCCCGAGGCCCTGGCCCGCGACCAGGCCCGCCTGGCCGAGCTGCAGACCCTGTCGCGCAAGTACGGCATGACCGAGGCCGAACTCGTGACCCTTCGCGACCGGCTGGCGGCCGAACTCGGCGACCTGTCCTCGTCGGGCGAACTGCCCGATGATCTGCGCCGCCGCAAGGAGTCGGCGATCGAAGCCCTGCGGGCGTCCGGCGAGGCCCTGGACCGCGACCGACGCCACGTGGCCCGGCGGGTGGAACGAGAGGCACCGGCTCTGCTCGCCGAACTCGGAATGCCCGGCGCGGCGATCCGCTTCGAGCTGATCCCGCACGAGGATTCCACGGGCGAGGTCCGGGTCGGTGGACGCCGCATCCGTCCGAGTGCCGACGGTCCGAGCCGCGTGGAGCTCGTGGTGCGCACGAATCCCGGCGAGCGTCCGGGACCGATCGAGACCGTCGCCAGCGGTGGAGAGTTGTCCCGGATCGGTCTGGTGCTGCGAAGTCTGGCCGCAGGCCGACGTGCGGCGGCATTGCTGGTCCTCGACGAGATCGACGCCGGCCTCGGCGCCGACCTGGGACCGGCCCTGGCCCGGCGCCTGCGCGCTCTGTCGCAACACGGTCAACTGCTCGTGATCTCACACCTGCCCGCCGTGGCGGCGGCCGCCGACACCCACCTCGTCGCGGTCAAGTCGAGCGACGGTGCCCGCACGGCCAGCCGCGTGGTCACCGTCGGCGGAGAAACGCGCCTGCGCGAGCTGCAGCGCATGCTCGGCGGCGAGACCGATCGATCGCACGCCATGGCCCGCCAACTGCTCCAGCACCGGGGGGACCTGCCCGTCGTTCGCGAGGAGTCCTCGTCCCCATGACCGACACCCCACGGCGCTCGGAATTCCGGCGCCTCTCCCGCACCTACGACCTGATTCCGGTCGTGCGCGAGATCCTGCTGGATCTCGACACGCCGGTTTCGGCCTACCGCAAGCTCGCCACCGACGGCGCCGGTTTCCTGCTCGAGAGCGTGGAGGGAGGCGAGACCTGGGGGCGCTACTCGGTCCTGGGCGCACGTCCGGCCGGGCGCATGCGCTCCTTCGGCGCCGAGGTCGTGACCGAGTTCGACGGACGCCGCCGCGTGCATCGCACGCGCGATCCGCTGTCCGCGCTCGAGCACTGGCTCGACCGCTTCCAGCCCGCTCCGGTCGAGGGACTACCGCGGTTCTGGGGTGGCGCGGTGGGGCGGTTGGACTTCGAACTCGTGCGGCGCATGCAGGATCTGCCCGGTCTTCCGCCGCTCGAGGCGAGTGAGCGCCCGGAGCTCGACCTGCAGCTGGTGTTCGACGTCGTCGTCTTCGACAACCTCACGCACACGGTCAAGCTCGTGGCCTGCGCCCGGGTCGACGACCCGGGCGACGCCGACGCGGCACTGGCCGACGCGACCGCGCGGCTCGACGAGATGGAACGGGCTCTGTCCGGACCGGCACCCGAAGACGTCCGCGGGGGCGCGACGACGGGGGACTGGAAGAGTTCCACGGCGAAGCGACGCTTCGGGTCGGCGGTCGAACGGGCGGGGGAACACATCCGCGCCGGGGACATCTTCCAGGTCGTGCTCAGCCACGAACTTCGACGCCGCGTGGGGGCCCCGGCGCTCGACGTCTACCGCGCCCTGCGCAGCATCAATCCGAGCCCGTACATGTTCCACATCGACGACGGGACGACACAGGTCCTGGGCAGTTCGCCCGAGGTCCTCGTGCGCGTCGACGGGCGCCACGCAGCGGTACGACCGATCGCCGGGACCCGTCGACGCGGACGGACTCCCGCGGAGGACGAGGCCCGCATCGCCGATCTCGTGTCCGACCCCAAGGAGCGGGCCGAGCACGTCATGCTCGTCGACCTGGGTCGCAACGACCTCGGTCGGGTCTGCGAAGCCGGAACGGTGAGAACGACGGACCTGATGACGATCGAACGCTACTCGCACGTGTTGCACATGGTCAGTCACGTGGACGGGCGCCTCGACGAGAAGTGCACACCCTTCGATGCCCTGCGTGCCACCTTTCCCGCCGGAACCGTGAGCGGTGCGCCGAAGGTGCGCGCGCTGCAGATCATCGACGAACTCGAGGGACGTCGGCGCGGTGTCTACGCCGGCGCGGTCGGGTACTTCGGATTCGCCGGCGCGCTCGACACCTGCATCGCCATCCGCACGATGGAGATCGAACGTGGCGTCGCGCGGCTGGGTGTGGGCGCCGGCGTGGTGCTCGACAGCGATCCGGTGCGTGAGTGGGAGGAGACCATGGAGAAGGCGGGGGCGGCCCAGGCGGCGATCGAGTCCGCCCAGCGGGGGTTGCGGCCATGAGTGCTCCGCGGATCCTCGTGATCGACAACTACGACAGCTTCACCTTCAACCTGGTGCAGTACCTGGCCGAGCTCGGTGCGAAGACCCGGGTGGTGCTGAACGACGGAGTCGACGCCGAGCGCATCGCACGGATGCGGATCGACGGTCTCCTGGTGTCACCGGGACCCGGCCGTCCCGAGGACGCGGGCGTGAGCATGGACGCGATCCGAGCCCTGGACGGGCGCAAGCCGATCCTGGGCGTGTGCCTGGGGCATCAGAGCATCGCCGCGGTCTACGGCGGTTCGGTCGAGCGGGCACGCAACGTCCTGCACGGAAAGACCTCCGACGTCCTCCACGCCGCCCACGGGCTGTTCGAGGGCATGGCGAACCCCTTCGTGGCCACGCGCTACCACTCGTTGATCGTCCCGCGAGCAGGACTTCCCGACACCCTCCAGGTGACGGCGTGGACGCGCGACGACGAGATCATGGCCGTGCGCAGCCGGACCACACCGACCTGGGGAGTGCAATTCCACCCCGAGTCGATCCTGACCGAGGCCGGACACGATCTGTTGCGGAACTTCCTGCATCTCTGCGATCGCTGAGCTTCCGGCCTGGCCATCGGGGCCGCGCAGGCGCTAAGCTGCTCGATCCCCGCTCATCCGCCCCCCCGAGTGACCGTGGATCCACGCGACGTTCTCGAGACCACCCTGGCCCGCCGCGATCTCGCGCGCTGCGACGCGCGCGCGGTCCTCAACGCCGTCCTCGACGGTGACGTCGACTCGCACTGGCTGGCGGGTTGGTTGATCGCATTGCGGGCGAAGGGAGAATCGGTCGACGAACTGGCGGGCATGGCCGAGGCCATGCGCGATCACGTGGACCCGGTGCGCTCGGACTACGACGCGTTGGTGGACACCTGCGGAACGGGGGGCGACGGCGCCGACACGTTCAACGTGAGCACCGCGAGCGCGTTCGTGGCAGCGGGAGCGGGTGCGCGCGTCGCGAAGCACGGCAACCGCGCCGTGAGCAGCCGGAGCGGCAGTGCGGACGTACTCGAGGCGCTCGGCGGCGCGATCGACCTCGACACCGATGGTGTCGCGGCGTCCATCGACGAGATCGGGTTCGGTTTCCAGTTCGCCCCGCGTCACCACGCCGCCATGCTCCACGCCGTCCCGGCCCGGCGGGGTCTCGGCGTACGCACTGCATTCAACCTGCTCGGTCCTCTGACGAATCCGGCCGGAGCGGCCCACCAGCTCGTCGGCGTCTTCGCCCCGGAGCGTCTGCACACGGTGGCCGAGGTGCTGTCGGCGCTGGGGACCCGCAGGAGCCTCGTCGTTCACGGCCGCGACGGTCTCGACGAACTCACCGTGTGCGCGGTGAACGACGCCGTCCTCGTCGAGGACGGCCAGCTACAGTCCATGGAGATCGACCCGACCGCGTACGGTCTGGGTCTCCACACCGCCGAGGGACTTCGCGGGGGCAATGCGACCCGCAACGCCGAGATCGTGTCCGCGGTCCTCGGCGGAGAGAAGGGGCCGGCGCGCGACATCGTCGTGCTGAACGCGGGGGCGGCGCTGTGGACGGCAGCGATCGCCACCTCACTCGAGGAAGGGGTCGAGCGCGCGGCCGAGGCGATCGACGACGGCCGGGCACGGGACCTCCTGCACCGGTGGGTCGCGTTCACGCGGGCCCGTGCCGACGGGGGATCGCGATGAGCTCGCGTCTGCGCCCCATCCTCGAGTCCACGCGTCGGCGCGTCGACGCCCTGCGCGGCCGGGGGCCGGATCTGGGTGCGCGGGCGCGGGACCGCGACGCGCCCCGTGACTTCGCCGCCGCCCTGCGACGCCCGCAGCGAAGTGGCCCGGTCCGGGTGATCGGCGAACTGAAACGGCGCAGCCCCTCGGCCGGATCCATCCGCGAGGACCTCGACCCCGTCGACGCGGCGCGACGCCTCGAGAGCGCCGGTGCGGCGGCCTTGTCGGTCCTGACCGAGCCGGAGTTCTTCGGCGGCTCGCTGGAGTTCCTCGACGCGGTGCGGGACGCCGTCGAGCTCCCGCTCTTGCGCAAGGATTTCGTCCTCGACCCGATCCAGGTGGTCGAGGCACGCGCGCACGGGGCCGATGCCGTACTGCTCCTGGCCGTCGCGCTCGACGACGCCGGGATCGAGCGCTGTGCGGACGAGGCCCGCGCGTGGGGCATGGGGGTGCTGGCCGAGGCCCACGACGCGCCCGAGCTGGAACGTCTGCTGACCCTGGACCTGCCCGTGATCGGCGTCAACGCGCGGGACCTCGACACCTTCGACGTGGACCTGCAGCGCGGTCTGGAGCTTTGCCGCCGGATCCCCGAGGATCGTGTGGCCGTCGCCGAGAGCGGGGTGCGGACGCGCGACGACGCCGAGCACGTCCGGGCCACCGCGGTCGACGCGGTGTTGTGCGGGGAGGGCCTCATGCGCCCCGGAACGCCCGAGGACCGCTTCGCCGAACTGTTCGGAGGACCCGTTCCATGAGCTGTCGCGTGAAGTTCTGTGGCCTGACCCGGCCGGAGGACGCCCGCTTCGCATCGACGGACTGCGGTGCCGACTATCTCGGCTTCGTCTTCGCACCCGGAAGCCCGCGCCGCGTCGATCCCGAGGCTCTCGCCGTGTGGATCGAGGACGTCCGGGCGGACGCCGAGGTGGTCGGCGTGTTCCGGGACCAGTCGATCGACGAGGTCCTCGACGCGATCGACCGCTTCGACCTGGACTTCGTACAACTGCACGGCCACGAGTCGGGTCGTGAATGGAAGCGCCTTCCGGTGCGCATGCTCGAGGCACGCATCGTCGACGACGGACTCGCGCCCGCCCGCTTCGCCGGCGCCGCCTGGGCGCACCTCCTGGATTCCGGGGCCGGCAGTGGTCGGATCTTCGACTGGTCCGTGGCGATCGACATCGCCCGGGCGGAACGGGTGTTCCTGGCCGGAGGGCTCGATCCGGACAACGTGGCCGAGGCCGTCCGGAAGGTCCGCCCCTTCGCGGTGGACGTCGCCTCGGGAGTGGAGATCGAGCCCGGCGTGAAGGACCACGACCGGATGCGGCGATTCGTCGATGCGGTGCGCACCGCCACCCGGACCCCCCGTCAGGAGTCGGCATGAGCCCGTTCACCTACGATCCCGCTCTGGGACGCGACGGTCACTTCGGCGACTTCGGGGGGCGCTACGTCCCCGAGACCCTCGTCGGACCGCTCGAGGAACTCGGCGCCGCCTTCGACGACGCGGTGTCGGATCCGGCCTTCCGGGCCGAGCTCGATCCGCTGTTGCGGGACTACGTCGGCCGCGAGACGCCGCTCGCCCTGGCACCGCGGCTGAGCGAGCACTACGGGACCGCACCGGTCTGGTTCAAGCGCGAGGACCTGGCCCACACGGGGGCGCACAAGATCAACAATGCCCTGGGACAGGTCCTGTTGGCCCGGCGCATGGGCAAGCGCAGGATCATTGCCGAGACGGGGGCGGGACAGCACGGCGTGGCCACCGCCACGGCGTGTGCGCGGCTCGGCCTGGAGTGCCGGGTCTACATGGGCGCGGTCGACATGCAGCGGCAGGCATTGAACGTCTACCGCATGCGTCTGATGGGAGCGGAGGTGGTCGGGGTCGAGTCGGGCAGCCGGACCCTCAAGGACGCGATCAACGAGGCCATGCGGGACTGGGTGGGAAGCGTCGTCGACACACACTACGTGATCGGAAGCGTGCTCGGACCGCATCCCTTCCCGCTGATGGTGCGCGAGTTCCAGAGTGTCATCGGTCGCGAGGCGCGCAGGCAGATCCTCGAACGCGCGGGCCGGCTGCCGTCCCATCTGGTCGCGTGTGTCGGTGGGGGCAGCAACGCCATGGGCCTGTTCCACGCCTTCCTCGGCGACGCCGAGGTACGCATGATCGGCGTCGAGGCCGGTGGCCTCGGATCGGGGGCGGGCGAGCACGCGGCGCGCTTCGACACCGGCCGGATCGGGGTCCTCCACGGAACGCGCAGTGTGCTGCTCCAGGATCCCGACGGGAACGTCCTGCCCACCCACAGTGTCAGCGCCGGCCTGGACTACCCGAGCATCGGTCCGGAGCACGCCTACTACCAGCAGGTCGGTCGGATCGTCTACGCCACGGTCCGCGACGAGCAGGCGATCGAGGGCTTCCACCGGGTCAGCCGGCTCGAGGGGATCGTCCCCGCTCTGGAGACCGCCCACGCCCTCGCCCACCTCGAGGATCTGATGCCGAAGTTGACTACATCGGACCTGGTGGTGGTGAACATGTCCGGACGCGGCGACAAGGACGTCGAGTCGGTGCGTGCCCGCGACGGGCAGGGTGCATGACCGGGGAGGTCGTGCGTTGCGCCCTGCCGGCGGTCGTGCCATATTCCCGTCGTGACGCCGCGCCGCTTCACGTCGTGCGCCCGTAGCTCAGCTGGATAGAGCGTCTGCCTCCGGAGCAGAAGGTCACAGGTTCGAATCCTGTCGGGCGTACCACTTTCCATCGGCCGCCCCCGCCGCGCGCGGCACACCACCCCGGGGAGCGGATCAAGGGCCGTGCTCAAGCTTCTGCTCAATCTGGCCATCCTGTTCCTCGCGGCGACCTTCGTCCGGCGCCTCGTGCGCGGATGGCTGGGCTCCAAGTCGGGTGCGTCGCGGACCCGGACCACCCGGCAGCAGCGCCGGGAGGGCGACATCGGCCAGGGGCAGAAGATCGAAGAGGCCGACTATGAGGATCTTCCGTGAACGCGGCCGCAAGCGCCTGTCGACGCGCGAGCGGTCCCGGTTCGGCCGGCACAGCACGGCCGGGGGCCAGGATCTGATCCGTTTCCGGCGGAATCAGGAGAGCCTGTGGCGCGAAGCCACCAGCATGGTGCTCTGGGTGGCCATCGCGATCATGCTGCTGAATCTCGCCGGGACCCTGCATCGCTTCGGAGAACGACATCTCGCGCAGCGGGGTCTGCCGATCCGGGTGGCGTTCCCGGCCCTCGCCGTGGGTGCTGCCGCCTTCTGCGTGTGGAGAGCGCGCGGCGGAGTGGTGGAGCTGGTCGACATCCGGCGCGAGCAGAAGGTCATCTCGGCCCGACTACGGGCCGCTCAGCGCGACGAGTCGGCTTCGGACGCCTAATCCGCGCCTCGTCAACACCTTACGGCTTCCAGATGGCACGGTCCTTGCCGCACGTCACGCGAGGATTCCTCTTCGCGGACCACGATGGAGCCCCACGGTGCCGACCGTCCCCGACCCACGATTCGCTCAGCTCCTGGAGGTCGGTCTCCAGCTCTCCCGCATGGCGCCGGGGGAGTTCGGTGACCTGGCCGTGGCGAGTCGCATCCTGTCGGGGATCGAGCGCTTCTTCCCGGGCACCGATCCTCGGCTCGGACTGGTCGACGGCAATCGCCTGCTCTGCTTCGCGCCGCGTTCACGAGCAGGGCGCGGAGCTTCGCTCGACCTCTCGACGGTCGACCTGTCCCCATTGCTCGTCGAATGGATGCGACTCCGGCGCGACGACCGGGCGGGCGGAGCCGAAATGGGCCTGCCGCTCGGCCTGCGCGAGACCATGAAGATGGAACCGCCGGGACTGCGGATCGCGCCCCTCGAGGGTGGGGGGTCGACCCTGGGCTTCCTGGGCATGCACGCACCGCGCCTCGATCCGGCCGAACGCCAGGCACTGGACGTCCTGGCACTCTACGCCGGGACGGTGGTCGAGAACGTCCGCCTGTACCGGCGGATCGAGCAGGAGGCCGAGACGGACGGACTGACCGAGGTCTACAACTACCGCTACTTCATGCGCGCCCTGACCCACGAGATGGACCGGGTCCGGCGTCACGGGGGCGAGATCGCGGTCGTGATGGTCGACGTCGACAACCTGAAGGAATACAATGATCACTTCGGTCATCTGGGCGGCAGCGCAGCCCTCCGGGAGATCGCCGTGATCCTTCGTTCGAGTTCGAGGACGATCGACGTTGTCTCGAAGTACGGCGGGGACGAGTTCAGCGTGCTCCTGCCCGGGTGCGGTATCGACGGTGCACGCGTCTACTGCGACCGGGTGCGGCGACGAATCGCCGAGCACGCCTTCGAGGACGATCCCGAGCGGCGGCTGACCGTCAGCATGGGCCTGGCCGTGTTCCCGACCGAAGGGCGCGATCCGAGGGATCTCCTGCGGCGCGCCGATGCCCGCTTGTACGATGCCAAGAGCGCCGGCCGTGATCGGATCGGCGCGGCCCCCTGACCGCCCCGATCCTTCCGGAATCCCCGGAGGACGAACCCAGTCCCACGCCCACGGAGTCGCCTCCGCATGAGTCTGGTCGACAAGCTCCGGGATCGAAGCGCCACCTGTGGCGTCATCGGTCTCGGCTACGTTGGTCTTCCCCTGGTCATGGAGTTCGTCCGTGCCGGGTACCGGGTGATCGGCTACGACGTCGACGCCGCCAAGGTCGCGCGTCTGCGCGAGGGCGACAGCTACGTGGGCGACGTCCCGTCTTCGTCGCTGAAGGAGGCCGTCGAGTCGGGCGCCTTCCAGGTCACGACCGACCCGGCGCGGCTCGCCGAGGTCGACACCATCGACATCTGCGTCCCCACTCCACTGTCGAAGACCCGCGACCCGGACATGAGCTACATCGACACCGCGGTCGAAGCGATCGCCCGGGTGCTACGAGCGGGTCAACTCGTCGTGCTCGAGAGCACGACCTATCCGGGGACGACCGAAGAGGTGATCCTCCCGCGCCTTCGGGAGACCGGCCTCGAGGTGGGAAAGGACTTCTTCCTGGCCTTCTCGCCGGAACGCGTGGATCCGGGGAACCCGAAGTTCCAGACGGGCAACATCCCGAAGGTGGTCGGCGGGATCACGCCGGCCTGTGGAGACGTGGCGGCCGAGCTCTTCTCGCACTGCATCTCCGAGGTCGTGAAGGTCTCGAACGCGCGCGTGGCCGAGACGGTGAAGCTGCTCGAGAACACCTTCCGCAGTGTGAACATCGGCCTGGTCAACGAGATCGCCCAGATGTGCCACAAGATGGACATCGACGTCTGGGAGGTCATCGACGCCGCGGCCACCAAGCCCTTCGGCTTCATGCCCTTCTACCCCGGTCCCGGCCTTGGTGGTCACTGCATCCCGATCGATCCCTTCTACCTGAGCTGGAAGGCACGGGCGAGCGGCTTCGAGGCGCGCTTCATCGAGCTCGCCGGTTTCGTGAACCGGTCCATGCCCGAGTTCGTCACCGACCTCGTCGGCCAGGCCCTCAACGAGGTCGGCCGTGCCGTCCGGGGCAGCCGGGTGGTCGTGGTGGGCGTGGCCTACAAGTCGGACATCGACGACGTGCGCGAGTCCCCGGCCCTGGACGTGCTCCAGCTCCTGCACGAGCGAGGTGCCGATCTGTCGTGGATCGACGCCCACGTTCCGGCGCTGCGGGACTTCGATTTCGCGCGCAAGATCGACACGCTCGACGACGACTTCGACGCGGCGGTGATCACGGCGGTGCACCGCGACTTCGATCACACGGCACTGCTCGAGCGTTGTGCCCGAGTCGTCGATACCCGCAATGCCCTGCGGGGTGTGGACTCGGAGAAGATCGTGAGACTCTGATCGCGGTGTGCTCTCGCGCACCGACGACGCCCCCGACGAGGAGATCGGATTCGAATGGCGAAGATCCTGGTGACCGGAGGCGCCGGTTTCATCGGTTCCCACATCTCAGCGGCCCTGCGCGCGCAGGGCGACGACGTGGTCGTCCTCGACGACATGTCGACCGGCCACGAGCGGAATCTGGAGGCGATCGGCGACGGCGTCCGCTTCGTTCGCGGTTCCGTGACCGATCCGTCCGCGGTCGCCGACGCGATCGAGGGCTGTGACCACGTCTTCCACGAGGCGGCGCTGGCATCGGTGCCCCGCAGCATCGACGACCCGCAGGCCAACAACGCGGCCAACGTCACGGGGACCCTGAACGTCCTCGTCGCCGCGCGCGACGCAGGGGTGAAACGCCTCGTCTACGCGGCCAGCAGTGCCGCCTACGGAGACAGCGAGACCTTGCCCAAGGTCGAGACCATGGCCACCAATCCGAAGTCGCCCTACGCGATCGCGAAACTCGCAGGCGAGCACTACGTCTCGGTGTTCGCGTCGGTGTACGGCATGCAGACCCTCGCCATCCGGTACTTCAACGTCTTCGGTCCTCGCCAGGATCCGGACAGTCCCTACGCGGCCGTCATTCCGTTGTTCATCGACGCTCTACTCGACGGCCGACCCCCGACGATCCACGGCGACGGCGAGCAGTCGCGGGACTTCACCTACATCGACAACGTGGTCGAAGCGAATCTCAGGGCACTGACGGCCCCGAAGCTCTCGGGAGAGACCGTGAACGTGGCGTTGGGTGACCGCACGTCGCTCAACCAGCTCTACGGATGGCTGCGTGAGATCATCGGTACCGATCTCGAACCGGTCCACGGAGCGCCACGCGCGGGCGACGTCAAGCACAGCCAGGCCGACATCGGGCGCGCGCAGGCGCTGCTCGGCTACGAGACGAAGGTCTCCGTGGCCGAGGGACTCGCGCGCACGGTGGAGTGGTATCGGGAGTTCCGCGAGGGCCGGGCCTAGGGCGTGCTGTCGGCATCGTCTGCCGTGGTCGTCGCTTCGGCGGTGACCTCGTCCCATCGCAGCCGTCGGCGGAACACGATCGTGACCGCCAGGCCCAGCAGGACCGCGAACCACAGGGTGGCCCCGCGGACCAGCGCGGTGGCACCGACGGCCCCGGCTTCGGTCACTCCGAGATTGCGCAACAGGGCCAACAGGCTCGCCTCGGTCCCTACGAGCCCCCCAGGCAGGAACGTCAGGTTGCCCAGGAGGGTGGCCGTCGCGTAGACCCACGTCGCGTCCACCAGTGCGATGGGTTCGCCGAGAGCGCGGCAGATCAGGCCGAGTCCCAGGCACTCGGCCCACCACGCCACGGTGCTGGCGACGAGGCTCGGACCGAAGATGCGTGGCCGCAGCAGATCCGCGTGTCCCTCGAGCAGTGCTCCGACCCGTTCCCGCCGACTCCGGAGACCCGGAACCGAGGCCAGCGCCCGCAGTGTCCACGCGCGCGGTCGCGGCTGTCCCAGCAGGGCGGCCACGACGACCATGGCACCCACCGCGACTCCGACCGCACCCGCGGCGGCCGCCGGGCCGAAGGGTTGAGCCGAGATCAGGGCCAGCACGGCGAGCGCGTCGGTGATGCGCTCCATCACGAGAGGTGGGAGCGATCGATGGGCCGCGACCCCGTGCAGTTTGCGCAGGAACACGAGCTTGTACAATTCGCCGAGCCGCGCGGGGGTGACCACCATGGCCAGGCACGCGTAGTACAGGCGGGCGTTGGCGGCGGTGCGCACGTGCACGCCCGCGCCCTCGAGCAACCACGTCCACTTCCAGAACCGGAGGGCGTAGTTGAGCAGCGTGAGGCCCAGGACGACCGGGAGCCACGGCAGAGCGAAGCGGTCCGCCGCGAGCGCGAGTTCGTCGCGGGCGAACACGGCCGACACGACCACGACCAGGGCGGCCAGCCCCGCCAGATAGGCGAAGAGATGGCGAGCGACGAAGCTGCGCCAACGTGCGTTGCGGCCGGTGGGCGGCGTGTCCATGCAGAAGACCGATCGCGGGCGGAGCTCGGCGCCGAGCGGGGTGCCCGCGCGGCTCTTGTCTTCTCGCCGATTCCGCCGTCGAAGTCAACGCGCGGCCCGGCCCTTCGAGGCGGTTGCATCCGGCGGCCCGATTCTGTCAAGCTCGTGCGGTACGAAGGGCGAGAGTGTTCTCCGAGAGAGAGGACGAAGATTGCCGCGCCCGACCGTCGCTGCGGATCCGATATGATCGTTTTGCATCCGGTATGGTCGCATCACGGATCGTCCGGATGGGATCCGACGAGGAAGAATCATCGTGTGTTTTCCACATCTTGATCGTGATCCCTTCAGATCGGTTGCAGGTGGGGAGGGCGATGTCCTACAATGGTCACGATCCGTGTTGGGCGGAGCGGCCCACGCCCGGGTACGATTCGGAGATCCAGCGGTCCCTGCCGAATCGATCGCTCCGCTGCCCCGGGGCCGACGACTCATCGTCGGCCCAGAGGCACGTGCATGGTTCGTTCACCGACCGCAACGTGCGCTGAGGTCGCCTGAACATGTCTCTTGATCCCGCGATGACGCACCGGGTGCGAAACGCACCTCTGTACGTCGGGCCCCGGCTCCGGGAGATCGCGCCGGGTCCCCAGTTGTACTCCGACGTCCCCCTGTGGAAGCGTCGCGTGAAGCGGGCCATCGACGTCCTGAGTGCCGTCGTGGCCCTGACCTGCTTCGCCGTGATCCTCCCGCTCATTGCGCTGATCATCCGTCTCGACTCGCGCGGTCCGATCTTCTACTCGCAGCAGCGGGTGGGGATCAACCGCCGTACCGGTGACCGTCGTCGGGACGCGAGCCGGACACCCGAGGTCGAGCGGCGCTCGGCGCGCCGCGCGCGCGATCGCCGCAAGGTCGTCGCGCAGGGTGAGCTGTTCACCATCTACAAGCTCCGCACCATGCGAGCCGACGCCGAGAGCGATGGAGCGCGGTGGGCCAGCAAGGCCGACGCGCGGATCACCCGGATCGGCTCGATCCTGCGGAAGACGCGCCTGGACGAGGTCCCGCAGTTCTGGAACGTGCTCCGTGGCGAGATGAGCCTCGTGGGCCCGCGGCCGGAACGTCCTCCGTTCATCGAGGTCCTGAGCAACGAGGTGCCCGGCTACGTCGACCGGCTTCGCTTCAAGCCGGGCATCACCGGTCTGTCGCAGGTCGAGCTCGGCTACGACACCGATGTCGAGAGCGTCCGTAACAAGGTCGAGACCGATGTCCGGTACATCACCGAGTTCGGTCTCCGGAGGGATCTGATGATCATCCTCCGGACCGTACGCGTCGTCGTCACCGGTCAAGGCGCGTACTAGCGAGCGTTCCGAAACGCTTCCACGGCAGATGAGGCCCGTGCCCGTTGGCACGGGCCTTCGTCGTGCTCGTGAGTGTCTGCGGGCACGCTTCTTGTTCTCCGAGTGGGGGATATCGCGCACCCGCTGGGGGAAGCTTCCATGCCCACCTGGGCCGTCACGTGGATCATCGCGGGGCTCCTGGCCTCGTGGTCGGCTTCGGTCGGGGAGATCGAACCGGCCGCCGCCGTGCTACGCGCTCTGGTCGTGGCCGGCATCACCCACGTCCTGGTGGCCGCAGTGCTGCGTTTCGCCCTCGCGGCGCAGCGCGACGTGGGCGGTTGGCGACACTGGGCCGACCCCTGGGCCAGCGCCCGGAGGGCGCGCCGCGGCGCGGTTGCGGAGGCACATGCCGCGTCGCTGGAGCGGGTCCGAGGAAACGTTCGCCTCATGGGGTTGGCCGAGCTCTGGGGGGCCGTCAGCGACGACGATCCCGAGGTGGGTCTGCTCGAGCGTGCCCAGCAATTCTGCCGACGGGAGACGGGCCACATCGAGATCGGACTGCTCACGCTGGACGCTCGCGCCCTGGAGCTCCGGGGCCACTGGATCCACCCCCTTGCCGACGGTGCACGTTGGCACCGGCTGCGTTGGGCCCTGGGCGGCCTGCAGGGTGGGATCGTTCGCGCGCTGCGGACGGAACGTCCGGTCGTGGTGCACGGGGAACCGGGTCCGCCGCTCCTGACGGTGAACGGGGAGCGGCCGCGCCTGTTGCACCGGGATCGGGGCTATGCCGTGTTCCCGCTGGTCTCGGCGGCGCCCCTGCGGGGGTGCGCGGACGCGGAGGCCCGCGGTCGCGGTGCCTGCGAGGCCTACCAGCCGCATGCGGCCGATCGGAATCCCGGCGGCTCCCGCGAGACCGGTGCCCTGGGCCATGGGCTCTGCGCCTCTTGTCGGCGCCTTCCGTTGCACGGTGTCCTCGTCGTCACACAGGAGGGGGGCCGGGGTGACCCGTCACCGGGTGACCTGGGACTTCTCGAGTCCCTGGCCACGACCATGGCCTCGGTCCTCGAGCACGCTGCGCTCTTCCGCGACGTGAAGAACGCCGAACGCTTTCGCGAGCAGGTGCTCGACGCGATGACGAACGGCCTGCTGAGCACCGATGCGCAGGGGCGCATCGTGTTCGCCAACCGGACGGCACGTGAGCTCGTCGGCGACCGCGCCGTCCTCGGAGAGCGCCTGGACTCGCTGCTCCGGCTCCCCGAAGGCGGCAACGCCGTCACCCGCACCCTCCTGGAGGACGAGGCCCACCTGCAGGCAGACGGTCTGCTCTGCACGGTCGACGGAGCGGACATCCCCGTGCGCCTCAACCTCACGCCGTTCCGACCGGAGGAGGGAGGACGGACCGGAGCGGTGTGCGTGGTGGAGGATCGTCGCTCCGTGCGCGCCATGGAAGCCGAGATCCGGCACCTGGACACGCTGGCGGCGATCGGTCGCTTCGCGAGCAGCCTCGCCCACGAGATCCGCAATCCACTGGGCGGAATCCAGGCGGGAATCGAGTTCCTGGGCCGCAGCATGGACGACGACGCCGACACGCAGGAAAGCCTGTCGGTGATCCACGGCGAGATCCGCCGGCTCGACGGGATCCTCCGGAACCTGCTGACCGTGGCGAAGCCGCGGGAACTCGTCCTGGGCGACTGCGAGGCCGCCGAACTCGCACGCCGGTCCACCGAGGCCTTCCGTGCCCTCGCCGAGACCGTCGGAGTGGAGATCCGCGTGCGGGCCCATCCCGAGAGCGGGACGCTGCACGCCGACCGCGACGTGCTGCTGCAGGTCCTCACCAACCTCCTCAAGAACGCGATCGAGGCCTCGTCCCCGGATTCGTCGGTCGAACTCACGGTCGGTCCCGGGCGGAGCGGCCCCGAAGGCGAGCACGGTGGCGTGGTCTTCGAAGTCCTCGACCGCGGACCGGGGATCGACGAGGCCGATCTCCCGCATCTGTTCGAACCCTTCTTCTCGAGGAAGTCCAACGGCACGGGGCTCGGCCTGTACGTGTGCCACGGACTCGTCCAGCGGCACGGGGGCGACCTCCGTGCCGAGAACCGTCCCGGCGGTGGCGCCCGCTTCGTGCTGGAGCTCCCCCGCGTCCCCGCCCTCATGGGAGGCAGTCATGAGCCGTCGCATTCTGGTGGTCGATGACCAGGAATCCATCCTGTTCTTCCTTCGGAAGACGCTCGAGCAGGAGGGCTACGAGGTCATCGGCGCGGCGAGCAGCCGCGAGGCCCACGAGCAGCTCGCCGAATCGATCCCCGACGTCGTCCTTCTCGACCTGAAACTGCCGGACGGTTCGGGGCTGACGATCCTCGAGGAGTTGCAACGCGACGAGCCCGACCTGGCCGTGGTCATGATGACCGCCTTCGGCGACGTCGACACCTCGGTCCGCGCGATGAAGCTCGGCGCCTTCGACTACGTGAACAAGCCGATCCGGCTCGAGGAACTGCTCGGGATCCTCGACCGGGCCATGGCGCGCACGCGTCCGAAACCGCGCACGGCCGGTGGCGACCAGAACGAGCAACTCTTCCGTCGGTCCGTCGGCATCGTGCCGAGCGGGTCGCAGAAGATGCGGGAGGTCTACGACCTCGTTCGCCGGATCAGCGTGAGCGAGAGTTCCACCGTGCTGATCCAGGGCGAGAGTGGCGTGGGCAAGGACGTGGTCGCCAACCTGGTCCACCAGAACTCGGGGCGGCGCGACCACGCGCTGCTCGAGATCAATTGCGCCTCGTTGCCCGAGAACCTGCTCGAGAGCGAGCTGTTCGGGCACGAGAAGGGAGCGTTCACCGACGCCATCAGCGAGAAGGTCGGGCTGCTCGAACTGGCGAACAAGGGCACGTTGTTCCTCGACGAGATCGGGGAGATGAGTCTTCCCGTCCAGGTGAAGCTGCTGCGTGTCCTCGAGAAGATGAGCTTCCGTCGGGTGGGGGGGATCAAGGACATCACCGTCGACGTACGCATCCTGGCCGCGACCAATCGCGACCTGAAGAACGCGGTGGCCGAGGGGACCTTCCGCGAGGACTTGTACTATCGGCTGAACGTCCTGCCCATCCACATCCCCCCGCTGCGCGATCGGCCGGAAGACGTCGCCGTGCTGGCCGAGCACTTCCTGCGGCTGTACAGCGAACGATTCGGCAAGCACTTCGAGCGCCTGGGCGACGACGCGCGCCGTCTGTTGACCGATTACGGTTGGCCGGGCAACATCCGCGAGCTGAAGAACATGATGGAGCGGGTCGCCCTGCTCGAGGACGGCCGGGAGCTGGAGATCGGCCAGATCCCCCTCGGACGGTCCGACGAGGAGGAGACCCGCGACGTGATCCGTTCGATCGAGCAGGCGATCACCGCGACCATTCCCGCCGACGGTCTGGACTTCGAAGGCCTGGTGGAGGGCCTCGAGCGCTCCCTGATCGAGAAGGCCTTCCGAGCCGCCGACGGGAACCAGAGCCGCACGGCCAAGCTACTTCGGCTGAACCGTGATAAATTGCGCTACCGGATGAAGAGCTTCGAGCTGCTCTGACCTGCCGCCGGGTTCCTCCCGGGGCGGCCGGGCAGCGCCCGGCGGGAGGACGGCGTGCGAAGGACGGTGGAACGAGCCCTGGGGGTACTGGGCGTCCTGGTGCTGGTCGCCGGCTGCGGTGTGTACAGCACCAAGCCCGGGCGTCTACGCGAGGGTCTCGAGACCATCGCGGTCCCGATCTTCGAGAACCGGACCACCGAGCCGGGAATCGAGATCCAGCTCACCGACACCATCACCGAAGAGCTGATCCGCGACCGGACCCTCCGGATCGTGGACGAGAACGAAGCCGACTCGCTGCTGCTCGGGACCATCCGGCGGTTCCGCTTCGGCGAGGCCTTCTTCGGGGCCGACCGTGCGGCCGAGGAGTACACGGTGGAGATCGCGGTGGAGGTGACGATCGTCGATCGGGCCGGAGGTGAACCCATCGTCGGCCCTCGGACGATCCGGGGCGAGGGCAACTACTTCATCGACGAAGGCCCCGAGGGCGAGGCCGAGGCCCGGGACCAGGCCTCCGAACAGATCGTCGAGGGCATCCTCGGTCTGGTCGTCGAGGAATGGTGATCGCGCCGTGCTGAGAATCCTCGATCCACCCGGATTGCGGGCCGAGTTCAGGCAGAACTCGATTGCGCCCGCCTATCTCCTTGCCGGACCAGATGGTTACCGCGCCGAGAAGACGGCGCGCTGGCTCCGCGACAAGGTCGTCGACGCCGCCCTGGGCGGGCTGAACAGCGAGTCGGTGTGGGGCGACGAGACCACGCCCGGAAAGATCGCCGAGGCCGCGTCGGCGTACCCGATGTTCGGCGGGCGTCGCTTCCTCTGGGTACGCCACGCCGAACAGCTACTCTCCGGCGCGGCCCTCGACCCCTTGCTGCGGTACCTCGAGAACCCCTCGGACTCGACGATCCTCGTGTTCACCAGTCAGAAGCTCGACAAGCGTCTGAAGCTCACCAGTGCCTTCGCGAAGCACGGGCACGTCGTCGAGTTCGCCCGGCTCTCCGGGCGTGACCTGCTCGACCAGGTCACGCGCCAGGCGCGGGCACACGGCCTGGAGCTGGCCCCGGAGGCCGTCTCGACCCTGGTCGACCTCACCGGCGAGGATCTGGCCGAGATCGATCAGGAGCTCGCGAAGCTCGCCCTGCAGCCCGACGCGGCCGGGGGAACGCTGGGTGCCGAGCGCGTCCGGGAACTCGTCGGCCGATCCCGGGACGTCGACGCCTTCGAGCTCGCCGATGCGCTGGACCCCGCGCACCCGCTCCAGTTCGTCAATGGGTGGACCGAACGGCGGCGACGTGGTGGGGACGTCGTCGGTGCTGCGGCCATCCTCGGCTGGCGGTTCCGCCAGCTCGCCCAGCTCCGCGCAGGCCTGGACTCCGGGATGGACGCCCGGGAAGCGGCCTCGGCGGCCGGCCTGGCGCCGTTCCAGCAACGACGTGCCATCCCTCTGGCCCGCAATCACTCACCCGCACATCTCGAGAAGACACTCGAGGTGTTCCGGCAGGCGGACCGCCGGGCCAAGAGTTCCAGCCTCGGGCCCGACCTCGCGTTCGACCTCGCGGTGTTACGGTGGGCCACCGGCCCGACGAGCTGAGGCCGGCTTGACACACGCCTCGCTTGACCTATTCTGCGCCGCACGAGGGCGCCTTGGCCCGGGGGCGTCATGGTGAGAACCACAGCCCGAGGTGAAACATGCCTGGACCGGTGAACATCGACGAATCGACCTTCGAGGCCGAGGTGACCAACGAGAAGGGGCTCGTCCTGGTGGACTTCTGGGCACCGTGGTGCGGCCCGTGCCGCATGATCGCGCCCGTCCTCGAAGAACTCGCCGGCGAGTACGACGGCAAGGTGAAGATCACCAAGGTCAACGTCGACGAGAACCAGACCCTGGCGGGTCAGCACCAGATCCGCAGCATCCCGACGCTGATGATCTTCAAGGACGGCCAGCACGTCGACACGGTCATGGGTGCCGTGCCGAAGCAGGCCCTGACCGAGAAGATCGACCAGCACGTCTAGGACGGGGTCACTCGACCGAGAGACCCGGGAGACCCGAGAGAGCCGGGCGCAGGTGCGCACCGGCTCTTTTCGTGTCCGCCCCATGAGTTTACATAATGTATCTTATGCGCCACTGTGTATCGGCCACTGCGCGGGCCATCGACGCCGACTCCGGTCGGGTCTCAGTCCCCGACCGCTCCCGGGACGTGTTTCGTGTAGCGTGCCACCATCGGCAGTTCGGTGCGTTCGCCGGCGAGCGCCTTCACGAAGGCCACCGCCGACACGACGATGAACCCGGCGAGCAGTCCGACGCGCAGAACGAGCATCACGAGTAGACCGATCCACGGAATCCGACCGACGGTGGCGTCCACGACGATCGCCGCACCCAGCGCCACGGCCTCGAGGAAGAACAGCACGAACCCCTGCGCAGTGTGCCAGCGCACGAAGGCACCGGTCCGGCCGGCCAGGATCGGGACGAGGAACCCCGGTCCGAGGTACGCGAGAGCGGCCATGATGCGGTCGCTCGTGCGCGGTCCGGGCCGCGCCGAGGAGGATCGGCCCTGCGGGTCGTCCGTGGTGGCTCGGCTGGTCACGCGCCGGTCCTTTCGACGACCGGCCTCCACTCGCACGGCGCGGTAGCGGCCGGTGGGTCGGTTCCGCTCGGCGCGCGGTGCTCGGGATCAGCGCAGCGCTTCGAGCGTGTCCAGGCGGTTCTGGATCTCCTGACGCGACGAGAAATTTTCCACGTCGGTCAGGGGTGTCAAGGCCGCGATGGCCTCGTCGATCCGCCCGATTTCCTGCAAGACCCGAGCCTCGCCCAGGGCGGCCTGGACGGCAGCGGGCGCGTCGGGCGGGACGGCCTCACGAACGGCCCGGAACTGCTCGACGGCCAGTTCCATCTCTCCGAGGCCCTCGTGGGCCAGCGCCAGGCCCAGCCGGGAGCTGGTCGCGTACTGGCCACCCGGGGCTTCTTCGAGGTAGGAACGGAATCGGCCCATGGCCTCGTCGTGCTCGCCGAGTGCGAGGTGGCTGGCCCCCGCGAGGTACAGGGCGGCCTGGCCCTCCTGGGTGCCCGAGAAGCGCCCCAGCAGCTCTTCGAGCTCGAGAAGGGCCTCGTTGTACTGGCCGTTGGCGTAGGCGGAGCTGGCCGCGAAGTAGGTGCGCGCGGCCTGCACCTGGCTGCTCTGGCGCGACTGCTGGATGAACACCGCCACCACCACGACGACCGCGACGGCCGCCACGCCGACCAGGATCGCCATGAAGTTCTTCTGGAGGTACGCCGTCACGCGGGCCGTCGTGTCGAGGAACGGATCGTGACGGAGCTCTTCCTTGGTCAGTCGAGCCACTGCGAGGTCCTTCGGGATTCGATGGATAGCCGGGCCGGGGACGCGCCTGAGGGCGGCAGTCCCCTGTTCTGCGAACTCCCAAGTGTAGCGGCGACACGCGGCCAGGGCAACGTTCCGCGGCAGCGGGCCGTGCGCGTCCGGCCGGGCTTCCGAAGGCGACGTGAAGGGACTTGTCAGGGCGCCCAGAGCTGGCATCGTAGCGGAGAACCGGGTCCCCGACGTGGCGAGCGCGATGACGACCTTCAGCTGCCATCACTTCGAAGCTCTCGATCCGCACGAGCTGTACACCGTCCTGCGACTGCGGCAGGAGGTCTTCGTGGTCGAGCAGGAGTGCGCCTACCTCGACGCGGACGACCACGATCTCGAAGCCTGGCACGTCCTCGGGCGCGAGAACAGCCGCGTGGTGGCCTACGCGCGGATCCTGCCGCCCGGGACCACGGACCCCGACCACGTGTCGATCGGCCGGGTTCTCACGGTGCCCGACCGCCGGGGCAGCGGGATCGCCCGCGCCCTCATGGAGTCCACACTGGGAGTCGTCGCCGCGCAGTTCCCCGGGCGGCCGGTCAGGATCTCGGCGCAGAGCTACTTGCTCGAGTTCTACGCGTCGCTCGGTTTCCGTCGCATCGGCGAGCCCTATCTCGAGGACGGGATCGAGCACGTGGCCATGGTGCTCGACGCGCGCGCCGCCGACTGACGACCGCGCGCACGCCACCACCCCACCACGAACTCAGCCCGCCGTGGCGATGTAGTTCTCGAGCTGCTGGATGTGGAAGTCCCGGTCGTCGATCGCCGCACGGACGACGTCGCCGATCGAGATCACCCCGATCACGTGCCCCTGCTCCACCACCGGCAGGTGACGGATCCGTTTCTCCGTCATCAGCGCCATGCAGGCTTCGATGTCACGATCGGGCTCCACGCAGATCACGTCACGGGTCATGATCTCTCCGACGGCGGTGTTCCGGGAGTCCCGCCCGCGAAGGATCACCTGCCGCGCGTAGTCCCGCTCCGAGAGGACCCCGACGAGCCGGTCGCCCTCCATGACGAGCAGGGCGCCGATCCCGCGCTCGGCCATGGCTTCGACCGCGCGGAAGACGGTGTCCAGGGGCTGGACGGCGTGGATCGCGTACCCCTTGTGTTCGAGCAGACGTCGGACGGTTCGAGACATGATGGCTCCTGCGTCCAGGGGGATCTGCTGGTGGCAGAGTATACGATCCGGGAGCGGGACCGGGACGTGGGTGCCCGGATCGCCGAACGCGGCAGGTGACGCCCGGTCTCCCGCCGGGTAGACTCCGTGACTCGCGCCCGCTCTCCTGCCCTCGGAATCCGGTGTCGGTCCCCGACAGTCCTCGACGGCTGTGGTGCCGGAGATCCGTGAGGACGACACGCCCGATGATCGGAAGAACCCTTTCACACTACGAGGTCACCGCGCTGCTCGGCGAAGGTGGCATGGGCGCCGTGTACCGTGCGACCGACACCGATCTGGGGCGCGAGGTGGCGCTGAAGGTCCTCACCGGGCTCGGCGACCACGGGTCCGAGCGCCTGGCGCGCTTCCAGCAGGAGGCGCGCACCATCGCGGCGCTCAACCACCCGAACATCGTGACCCTCTTCGGGGTCGAGAAGGTCGACGGAACACCCTTCCTGACGATGGAGCTGATCGACGGCGAGCGGCTGACCTCCCGGATCCGGGGTGACGGGCTGGGTCTCGAGGAGCTGCTGCGGATCGCCGTCCCCATCGCGGACGCCGTCAGCACGGCCCACAAGCAGGGGATCACCCACCGCGACCTGAAGCCCGACAACGTCATGATCGATCGCGACGGCCGGGTGAAGGTGCTGGACTTCGGTCTGGCGAAGCTGCGCGACACGGCGCACACGGACGACGACGTGACACGCACGATCGCCGTGCACGAGACCGCCGAGGGGCGGATCCTCGGCACGGCCGCCTACATGTCACCGGAGCAGGCCGAGGGCAAGCCCGTCGATGCACGCAGCGACGTCTTCTCGTTGGGCATCGTCCTCTACGAGATGGCCACGGGCCGCAAACCCTTCGACGGCGAGACGGCGATCTCGACGATCAGTTCGATCGTGAAGGAGCAGCCGCGCAGCGCGCTCGAGGTCAACCGTGGCCTGCCGCGACACCTGGGGCGGATCCTCGACCGGTGTCTCGCGAAGGACCCCGACCGCCGTTACCAGAGCGCGATCGAACTGCGCAACGAACTCGAACTGCTCGACCAGGAATCGAAGTCGGGCGAACTCGAGATGTGGGTGCCCTCGAGTGCCACGGGTGAATCCCGGGCGGCGAGGCGGGGTGTTCCGCTCGCGGCCTTCGGCGCCGCGCTCCTCGCGGTGGCGGTCGCCGCGTTCTTCGCCACGCGCGCGTTCACGGGCAGCGGTGTGGCCGGCGACGACGTGGCCGTCACGCACGTCGAACCCCTGACCCTGCAGGGCAACGTCGCGAGCTACCCCAGCCTGTCGCCGTCCGGCGACCTCTTCGCCTACCAGGCCGTCGACGGGGGCGATCTGGACATCTTCCTGCAGCGTATCGGGGGCCAGCGCCCCATCAACCTGACCGCCGACCACGACGGTCTCGATCGGCGCCCCGCGATCTCGCCCGACGGAGAACGCATCGTCTTCGAGTCGTCGCGTGGCGGCGGCGGAATCCACGTCATGGGAACGACCGGCGAGAGTGTACGCCGTGTCGTCGAGAACGGACACGATCCGGCCTGGTCTCCGGACGGCACCCGGATCGTCTACACCACTTCGCTCTGGTCGGACCCGGCCGGACGCAACACCGAGGGTGTCCTGTGGATCGTCGAGATCGACGGCGGAACACCGCGCGTGCTCACCGACGCGTCGATGGACGCGGTGCAGCCGGACTGGTCGCCCGACGGCCGGCGCGTCGTGTTCTGGAGCGTCGGATCACCGAGTGGCCGCCGCGATCTGTGGTCGATCGGCGTCGACGGCACCGGACTCGTTCGTCTGACCGACGACGAACCCCTCGACTACTCGCCGCGCTTCGGCCCGGATGGCCGCAGCGTGTGGTTCGTGAGCAATCGCACCGGCACCTACAACCTGTGGCGCCTGTCCGTCGATCCCCGCACGGGCGCGCCGACGGGCGTGCCCGCCGCGGTGACCATGCCCAACGACGAACTCTCCCGGATCGACGTCAAGGCCGACCGCATCGTCTTCGCGGCGCCGGACAACGACGGACAGGCGGTGCGCATCGACCTGCCGGCGCGAGCGGACGCGCTCGGAACGGTGCGGCCGCTGACACGCGGTACCCTGTTCGTCCAGCGTCCCCGCCTGTCGCCCGACGGCACCCGCGTCGTCTTCTTCACGCCGGTCGGCACCGGCTTCCAGGACATCTACGTCGTCGACGGCGACGGTAGCGATCTGCGGCGCCTCACCGAGGATCCCCTCCGCGACCGCGGAGTGAGCTGGCATCCCGACGGCGAACGTCTGGTCTTCTACACCGACCGCAGCGGCAGCTACGAGATCTGGACCATGCGCGCCGATGGGAGCGACGCCCGGATGATCAGCGACATCGCCGAGCGCGGCCTCGACTCGCCGTGGTATCCGCGCATCTCCGCAGACGGAACGTTGATCGCGACGGTCAACGAAGCCGGTGTCACGATCTGGGACCTCGACCCCGCCACGGGGATGATGACCGCTCCCCGCGTGCCGCGGCATCCGAGCGGCCTGACCTTCTTCAGCGCGGCCGACTGGCACCCCCGCCGGTCCCTCCTCCTGGGCTGGATCGGCGAGGCGATCGAGAGTTCGGCTTCGATCTGGATCTATGACCTCGACGACGAAGCATGGACGGAACTCGTCATCGCCGCCGGCGCGCGGGGCTGGCAGTCGATGGACTTCTCCCCCGACGGCGAGACGGTCTACGTCCAGCGTCCCGACGACGCGA
>Ga0102943_1000030_pt1 | contig 81996 bp, 122 predicted proteins | sample SalPonC_black_MG_FD_78174 | JGI IMG/M metagenome (GOLD analysis project Ga0102943, IMG submission 78174) | Salt pond soil microbial communities from South San Francisco under conditions of wetland restoration - Salt Pond MetaG... | ecosystem: Environmental > Aquatic > Marine > Intertidal zone >...
ATACCTTTCCTACAGCAGGACCAGAGGTAATAGATAGTCATTGAACTATCAATCCTTTGCGAAGTGATTAGCGTTCATCAATGAAAGCTAAAAGCAAGGATAATAAAATTAGTTGGCACATACCTGGCCATCTCTACAGTTGAGCTTGGAGATCGAATGAGATCCATGAAGTGAGGGATATAACTTAGTTACCAAGAAGCAAATTGCTCAGTGGTTGGTAAGTCATATGCTAAGCAGGTATTAATTCAGATAAGAATGAATGTGGAAGCATCGTCCTATGCTTCATGCTGTGAACAGCAGTATGTGAGGAAAAAGTTCTTATTGGGAAGTAAGGACATGGATTAGTTAATGTATTCAAGAGTTCATTAATTAGTAACCACGGCTCACCATAGTCGTATAAACCAATGAGTGAATAATCTTGGAATGAGATGAAGGGCTATTGGGTCTATACAGGAATTTCCCCTTCTGTATAGATATAAGATTGTGTAGGCGTATAGTCTATAGTAGCAACAATCAAACTTTCCTTAAGCAAGAAAGAATCTCTTATTGAGATGCGGTACGCTAGTAAGGAATTATAGTCTGCAGCTATAGTTTCTTATGACTTATTTCAAATCCTTATCTACTGTCACATCAATAGGTGTAGGCAGTAGGTACTGTGATTTGCATTAAGCTGATATGCACCTTTGGCCGATTGGGGAGGCACCGAGCTCATAACTCGGCTTTAGATTGGTTCGATTCCAATAAGGTGCATGATTCACAAATAATCAATCAGTAAGGAAGGAGTAACCTTATGTCCAATACAACCCTCGAACAAGTACTCTCCCAAGTACTCTTCTCGGTTCAAATTATTGAGGAGTATGCAGGATACAAGATGGTTGTGTATGGAGACGATTTGTCTCCTAGCTTCCTTATCTTCAACGACCAGGGAATGGTGGTGGAGGGCAATACCCTCGACATGGAAATCCCCAGCCTCCAAGCTTGGGTAGAGCATAACGCGTAAGTTAAGTCCATCTCAGTCTTATATCAATTTATAGGACTGAGGTGGCTAGGTGCAATTCCTAGAATATGTATAGCTAGAAGAAAGAGGAAGGGAAGAATATGTCGTTAGTTACTGAAATTAAAGGCTGCCTTGTTAAAGCCGGTCTTAGCCCTGAGGGTGGAGATATAGATTACCCCTATTTCAATTCTTCTTCCCTGTCCTACCGGGATCCAGGGGGCAATGAGGCAGATATATGTTATACTGCCGAAGGTTTCAAGTTACGGATTGTATCACACAATCCCTTCGAGGGGAAAGATACAATTACCTATGTCCCTTTGAAAGGGAAGATACCTGATTACTTCCTTATCTACGCGATGGATCAGGAAGATGGTACCATCAACTCCTTAGTGCTTAAAGGAGCTGCCTTAGGTCATCCTGAGGTCACTCGGTTCATGCAGGATAATCAGGATTCGTTAGGAAGTATGTGCTTCCGCACTGTTTTCTTCAACACCCCCCATTTCTGTTGGGGGTAGACACAATCAATCCTCTCTTATATAGGTTCGAGACAAAACTCCTATATAAGAAAGGATTAACAAAGAGAGAGAGAGGCGTAAAACATTAAGATTTCTACAGATCTTATGTGACCTATATTGATATGTATAGTTGCCGAATAAATGTAGATTCGCTTCAATTAAGTAATTAAGTAAACCTAGAAAAAGGAAAGAAGAACAATGACAAACTTTACTAGTGAAATGACTGAGCGTTACCACAGTGTCCAATTAGCAGCTGAGAACATGATCTATCAATTCCTAGATGTAGCTTCAGTAATGGAACGCTCCTTAGACCGGGTCTTCATTAAGGCTGAAGACCTTTACGTAGAACATGAAGAACAATTCATTGATACCGGTGACAAAGTCTTAGCAGGTTTAATGTGGGCGGCTAATGCGGCTTACGTATTCGGGGTTTGGTATCGGGAGCAATTAGAGACTCATACTGAAACCTGGATGGAAGCATCTTTCATGGATGTCTGCTTCTTCGATTTTCTTGAAGAGGAAGAAGGAGATATTAGTGATGACGATCTTCCTAAACTCATGAGTGGTTGGACATTACGGGAGGTAGCGACTCCCATTGTTATGACTGCAGTTGCTGCTTACCGTGCAGCTGACAAAGTTATGAGTCGTCGTGCAAATCTGTTGGCGGCGGAAGTAGCTAAAATTAACAGCCGATTGAATGCTCAAGTAGCTCAAGTGATCTCTAACATCAAAGAGGAGGTCACCAATCTCTTTAGCTATTGCCGTTCTAACATTCCCTTTAACTTAGGTTAGAAAGGGAATGTTAGAGAAGGAAGGCTTATAAGACTAATAAGTCTTCCTTTACTCTCTTCGTAACAAGAGTGTAGTGCATAACATAACATCTATAGTTCAATTGGTAGAACATATTGTCTTATATTAAGATGATAGATCCTGGTCCGAATCCAGGTAGATGCATTTTCAATTAGGAAGGCTAAAAATGGAGGATAATCAAAATCCAATTCTAGCTTTACTCCCGTCCCTTAGGGAAGAGTATGAGAGTTCTTCTCTTAGCAAAGAGATTTGCTTTGAGGATTGGCTCCACATGAAAAAGTTTACGTATGCCCAAGTAGAGCAGTATCTTGCTGCTCTAGACTATATGGATGAATAATTACAAATTAGAGTTATGGCAAAATCTGCGCGTAGACGAGCCCACGGAGCACGTATCCTAAATAACTGGGCACGTTCTCATAAAACTGGGCAAGAGCCCTGGAAACTTCTAGAGCTTTCTTTCGGAAAGGTCTTTAAACAAGACCCTTGGGATTGTGGTAATAGCAGAAAGCGACGAAATTACAAAGAGCGAAAGGCTGCTCGCCGTGAAGAGCGAGAGGCTTACGCTTTGCTAGAAGAAGAATTTCAATAAATTGCACAGGCCTATTCATTTAGGCCTTCTGGAGTTTATTATTATTAATCCTTCTTATGAGATCTTTTATTTTATTTGGTATAACGTACCAGTACGACTACGAAGGCTGTAGCTTTGAGGAGTTCGTCACCGCAGCGGGGTTAGACCCTGATGATGAATACTCCTGCCAAGATATGGTAGGAAAATTCATGAAGATGGTTCGCCAGTCAGGTGGAACTATCTACTTAGAAGATGCTGACTAGACTAGAATGAGAAAAGTACTTATCAGTCTCGGATACGGAGCAGGTAGGTTGGGTACACTCTCCATTAAGACTAAAAGTTTCTAGTATTGGAATATCCATGTAAGATATAATTGAATTAACTAAATAGTTAATTTAATTATATTCCTTTTCTATCTTTGATAGTTGAGGAGTATTTTATTTTTATGAGTCTTCTTCAAAAAGACCACTCTGACAGAGTTTTACAATTTATGCCCTGAAAATCCTGAGATATAAAATGGCTGAAACTCTCACGCTATGAAGGATATGTAGATTTATGACCGCATATTATGCGGTCAGTGCAAGAGAGACCTAAGGAAGATGACCCAGAAGAAGAAGACCCAGGAGAGGACCGAGGAGATAAAGAAGAAGAGAAGACCCAGAGACCTAGACCTAAATTTCCCAGAATCTCTGTTCAGTAGTTCTATAAGCCTCCTTGAACAATACCCCCAATCTTAATTGATATGGTGGAGGCGGATGCATCTTTAAGATGTAACAGATAGATAATTTCTATCTCTATAAGTTTTTAATTACTTATAGAAAGTTGTTCAAATCAAAAGAACGGGGATTAGCTCAGCGGTTAGAGCAGTGGACTCATAATCCATGTGTCAACAGTTCAAATCTGTTATCCCCGATAATTCATGTAAAGATAGGAAAGATGCAAGATGAACTTACAAAGTAAATTAGACAAAGCAAGTATTTTCCTTCAAGGGGATTGGTTTGACCCAGATGCTAGTTTGGCATATGTGCTTCTACAATTACACCTTAAGAAAGTCATCCTCCTAATGGATGTAGCAGACTTTTTAAAGTCTGGATTATGTCCTGAGGAGAATGACTCTTATTTCCAGGGACGTGCTCTGGTAAATTTCCTGAAAGCTAATAAGATGCGTTCGGATACTAAAGCTTTAGTAGCCAAACTTCAAGAACTTCAGAAGCCCTTGAACATGAAGGCCATACAAGAAGCTTTAGCAACCTTCAGTAAATAGTATATAGCCCGGTTGGGGCTATACGTATGTAAACGGGGACTTGTAGCTCAAAGGAAGAGCAACCGACTCATAATCGGTAGGTTGGGATATCGTAATTCCCCAAGTCCATTTCTTTAATATAAGGAATAAAAGATATGTACAAAGTCTATGATGGCCCCTCATATATTGAGTCTTTTGAATTAAAGGAAGCGGCTACCAACTTCATAAATTCAGAGGCCATGGCTGGCAATGACGTCAGCGAATACTGGATTGAAAGTCCGAATCCTGACCGACAGTGCCAATGCGGCAGTGGAGAACCGGTAATGGAGTGCCAAGAAGGCACTCCATATTGTGGCTAATTAATAAATTAATAAATAAATTGTACAGGTCTATATAAAGACCTGATAGAGTTTATTTAACTTAAATATGGACATTAAGCACAACCCTGAAGTCCCCACAGGAAACATTAGTATCATCTCTAAAGATGGTGAAGTTGAAGCCTCGGACCCTAGTAGAGTCTTTGGTTACTGCACCTTCAATCAAGAAGATATTCAGGAGGTTCAGCTTCCTGATTTGTCTGTCCAAAGCATCGCCCTCTTAGCTCGCATTAAAGCTGAGCCGGATGTATCCATGGGCTCGTTCTACGACGAACAGGGATATGAGAGGGGGTACAACCCCCTGGAGCTATTCGGCTCAGAGGAAACCTTTATCCACCTAAAGCATATTGCTGAAGGTAAGATTACCTCCGGGAAAGTCGTAGAAGAGCTTGAAGTATTACTCAGTAAATTCTCAGCTCTACCCTTTCATGGGGCGGCAGAGTTAGCTGCTGATTATCTTCTAGGCTCTTTGGAGGAATTTCCAGTAGAGAGCTAAGAAGAGCCGTTGCATCTATAGTTCAATTAGTAGAACATACTGAGTCGTTAGACTTAGTAGATCCTGGTGCGAATCCAGGTAGATGTGTTTAATATTTGATATAAAGGAGTAGTCCATGATCGGAGAAAGGACGAGTTTATATGGAGCAGCTTCAGACCTTGAAGTTTGCCACCCCACTCCCAGTGATTGGAAGTTGTATGATCGTTTAAGAGCGCAAGAAGAACAAGAAACTGAAGAGCCACCAATTGAGGTGAATAAAGAGCCACCAACTGAGGTGGTCGATAAGAATACCATTCGGGTCTACTTCTTTTCTTTCTGTGTTCTAAAGATTGTAAGTAGCAATAAAGGATAGGACAGAATAATATGATTGGATGGGATTTAATAGCTATCCGTAGTGATGGTAAAAGGATCCCATCTTAGTAAGACATCAACTTGGCTGTTTAATAGTACATATTTCTATGAACTATTAAGACTCTCCGTTCGACTCGGAGGATGTCCATTTCAATAATTTATAAACACATACACATTAATACCTGGAGGAACGGAAAAAGGTGTGTGAAGTATTCGTAGGACCTGCGTTAAAGGACTGTAGGTATATAGCGGCTAAGGCTGCTGACAAGGCCATACGATCTTACTCCTCAGAACCTAGAGGAGAGGGTACAGAAGCATTCTTTGAATGGATGCTTAGTCTGTATGGTGTTAACTTTTGGTCTACCCGGAAGGGAAACAAGGCTGATATCCTCGGATATGACTTCTTCTTAGAGGTTAAGGATTCCGTTGTAGGAATACAGGTCAAATCCTCGCAAAGAGGAGTAGAGGAGTTTTTAGCTAAAGGAGACTTGGGTAGCTCTATTGTTCTTTTGTGGGTTGATCCTTTACAGGCTCAATCAAAGAAGGCGTTGTTCAAGACGATGCCTAAACTTCTAAAGGCTTTAGGGTTAGAAGCCCGTCTTGATTCTCAGCTACAAAGTGTGATTGATAAAGCTAACGCTTTGTGCAATCATCCACGGATAAAAGGCATTCCTCTAGTAAGAGGTAAAGCCCAAGGCTTCAAGGACTCTGAAATAAGTTTTCTGAAACGGTTGGGTTTAATTGGTTTAGACCCAACAAAAACAAAGTACATTTTAAACAAATAAACAAAAAGGTGATTCCCTACCTAACTAAAACGGGAGGTCTGCTAGGTCTCTTCTTATATCCAAATGTATTGTGGGTATAAGAAGAGAGCGCTCCAGGGCACAGATAGTTCTTATGAACCATCTGATAGTGCAGTAATGTACTATGAATCCCCTTTCATTAAACCATCGGTGGCACCGTTATAGCCAGGGAAATCAGGGTATGAAATTGCATCAATCATGTCGATCAATCGTCGCGGTAATCGTTATTACCATCATCCTATTCGGTGCTAAGGCTAGCCTGGCCAAGCCCTTTGAGGATAGTAATCCTCCACCTGATCGAGGTGCACCCAGTCGCACTTCAGATGGGGGCACAAGGGCAGAGCGTCCTAAAGCTGATACTCCTGACTTAACTGGTCGAGGACGGCCGGATGATCGAAGAGGAGGTGCCTCGAAGAGTCAGGAGGGTGATTATAAACCTAGGGACAATGGTGGTCCTGCTACTTCACAAGGAAGTGGTACACGATTCACGTGGTAAGCCCTGAGCCTTGCCTGTCTGATTTAAGTCTGATTTAAGCACATTAATGGTTAATATCTCAATTCCTATAATATGAAGGATTGAGATATACCTGTTCGATTCAGGAAATGTGCATTGTACAAAAAAGAAGTGTAGGAAAAATTATGAATATTACCAAAGAAGAATTAATGAATATGGGCTTCGAAGTCCGTAGTGGCCACTGTCACCAAGGCGGTCACTGGTCGGACCACGGCAATGCTGTGGTCATTGCACATCATTCTCTTCCCTCCATAGACAGCGTAAGTGTTAATTCCTATGGGGACGAAGTGGTCTCGTTCCAAGACAAAAGCCTTCCTAAGGGTGATTGTCTATGCTACTTGGGAAGTGGCGAGAACGAGGAAGAGGCATGGCAAGAGACCATGGAAGCTCTCTCAGAGTACAAAGACTGGCGTAAAGGTGCAGTCAAGAACATAGAAAAGGCCAAGAGTTTCTATGCAGTATGAGAAGGTTCCTGTGATCGAGGCCCCTGCCTTAATATCGTACTCTCAGAAAGACTGAGGGTACGATTATCAGTTCTGGTTGATATCTTTCTCCTTAAAGATCTTAATATCTCAGAAGAGATCTACAAGGAACAAGGATGTTTGTGTGATGAAGTGGTCATCTAATACTCTCAGGTACTAGCTATTCTTTGGTAAGAGCCCTTTTAATTAAGGGAAGACCCTGTTCGATTCGGGGTATAGCTGTTTTAAAATAATAATAGGTGATATATATATGTCCAAAGAGTATGAGGGGATTATAATTTTCTTTGCCTTGCTATTTGGCTTTATAGGTTTAGTAGCCTTATCTGAAGGTATGTTATATAACTTCAACCTCCTGCCTCGTGCAGAGTGTGGGAGTTTAGAAAGAGTGACTAAAGGCTTCGGGGTAACATCCGAAGTTCTCTGTAGATACGAGGATGGTACTCTGATTGAGCCTCCTTTGGTTTACAAGAATGGGAGAGAATTACGATAAGAAGAAGGAAGTAAAGGAGGTATACTACTTAACTGTAATAGTGGTATGAATGTCTAATTCTTTAGCGCGTTCATCTACTGCTTTCTTTATCTTCTTTAGGATTGAGTCTCTCCTACGGTTATCACGAGGTTCAATAGAGACCCCGTCATATTGATAAAGAGTTATAACAAACTGTTTAGTCTCTATGGCCAAATCAAATATTGGTTCTAGTAATAGAGCTTCATATTCACTAATCTCTTCTGAAATTATAGAGAGATGATTGGAGTTATATATCCCATTCTTCATAAAAGAATAAGGGTTATGTTTTACTCCTAGTGAAGTAATGTGTTCTTCCTTTGAGGCCAAAGTTTTAAGAACTCTTGATTTAGCCTTAAGAATCTCTGTGATAATAGGGTGGGAAAGGAACACTTCCTTCTTTTCACCTAGAGTCCTTTCAGCATGTAATACTATCTGGTTTTGTGACATGCCATACACTGCACTATAAAGTAAAGTTTTGAGATTAGACTTTGATTCTTTATCTAAGGGGTTCATCCCTAAGGTGGGCATTATGATCTCCCAGATAGATTTACCAGTAGAGAGAATTTCTTGGAGGTATGGGATTTCCCATAATTTAGCGACTATTGCTAGGTGAGCATTTTGTAAATCAAGCTCTATCCAGTGTTCTGTTAAAATGTCTCTAAGATAACTATGGACACTTTGAAGTCCTCTATTTACCTCAAAGAATCTGACAGTGTTTCCTGTGAGGCTTGGGAGATATATAGGCTGTGCTTGTTCTCTTACTTGTTGAAGTATATTCAATTGGTCCATATAGCAGTTAGGATTAACTATTGGATTTCCATTAGAGTCTGTGTCAAATAAAGCTTCACAAGCTAGAGGTAAACGATCGATAACCTTACTAAATCGATTTGAAGGTAAGCGATTTAAATAAGTCATAAATTTCAAGATGATAGGTGGAGTATTACTAAGAGATAAGTAAAGATGGCTTAACTTTAAATCTTCTTCTTTCAGGATCTTTAAGTTATTCTTACTTACAAGTCTACCATTGTCTATGAAACAACGTTTAGCCCTTTTATCAAAATTGGTAAGTTCCTTAGAAATAAGATTGGAGAGCTCAGGGCTAGGCTTAAATGAGGCGTGTCTACAAATATGCCTCACTGGACTATAAGATGAAACCTGATATGATAAGACATTCTGCTTGAACTCTTTTATAAACTTAAGGGCTATAAATCTATGTCTTATTAAGTCGTCTAAAACTCTATAGTCTCTGGCTACTTGATATATTCCAATAGGAACTTTTGAGTAGTCTTGGGCAAAGCACAGTCTAGACATATGTCTCCAGTGCCCCCAGTTATCAGCAAGTCCTGGGTAAAGATTTAACAAAGCTTTGCGAAACTCAACGGTGCAGGTTCTCTTCATAGTATAATAGTAAACAATCGTGATCATTTACAAATATACTCTTTAGCTATTTATAATAGTTGAGGAGTTTTTTTATAAAAGTGCGCCGGTTTTCCAATGATTCAGTTAAGGAAAAATGGATGAAAGCTTAACCTCTCCTTACTTACAAGGTTTACCCCTTGCGATACAAGGGAGTGTCCCATCCCCTGCCCCCCTCCTCGACGGTTCCTTAAGTATATATTCTTAAGTAACTTGAATTTCTTCGGGATTGTACCAGGGATGTCCCTATAAGGGTTAGGAGATTTCGTATTCTTCCATTAACAAATTTCAATAAGCCACCTTAATTAAATTCTCAACCCCCAGTCAAGAGACTAAATCTTAATTGACATGGTAGGTGGCGGGAATCTAATCTTCTATAAGAAGCATTAGGTTGCACTAGGAATAGACCTAGATATAGAGAATGAAGTGTGAATCCTTTTACCAATTGATAAGCTTTTCAAGAGGTAATAAATGATAAGTAAAGCTCAGCAAATATCTCAATATAAAGAAACCTTAGAAGAAGAGACTTTAAAAGGTTTACTCACTAATAGTGAAGTCTTAACTCTCGTGGAACCTGAATCAGCTGTGGTGGTGGGTATCTCCTGCGCTGATGAACATGAAGGATTGCTCCTGGCAATACCGGGCGTGTATATACATCCTTTCATACGGAGAGGTAGTGGAGGTGTGTATTTAATAGCTGGGGAGAAGAAGGCTGTTAAGGAATATTTAACCCGCTATTTGTGTAACCTGGTAGACATTTTTCTATACTGGGCGTACGGAGAAAGTACCTTCAAGAGCCTGTCCGAGGAGGACTATCTAAAAGTCTTTAAAGAGGCTCTAGAAGAAAAATACTCTAACTATGTAGAGTACATCAATAGCTTATGATTATGATTAGCTATATAGTTAGAGTTCTTGGGTGGGCTATTAGATTCAATCGTGGATATAGATAAAAGGGTTTAAACCCCTTCTCTAACTCTTAATGTAAATAGAAAGAAGATGAAAGAAAAATTAACCAAATACTTAGTATTTATAAATGGGGTTCCAGGATCCTTGGAAGTTATAGCTTCCTCAGTAGATGAGGCTGTAAAGAAACTTCCGTTTGGATCTCCAGAGATGATCCAATATATAGAAGAAGTAAAGGTAAAATAATAAGAGAGAGAATAATGAATACTGCAGAGAAGTACAGAACAGAACTCTTTGAGATGATTGTGGCTAACCGAGGTTTATTCCCTGGTGTAGCCAACCCAGAAGTAGCTTTGAAAGGTTGCTCTGAGGAAGTTATAGAGGCAGCTATTAAAAAGGCTAATAAGCCTCGTAAAGCAGCCAAGCCTATCAAAAAGATTTGGCCTTCTTACCACAATCATTAATCTGCATATGACGCATATGACGAAGCTGATAAGGTTTATAGGCCATCTGTTAGACGCAGCTGAGTACGAACAGATGGAAGATTTTCACTTAGAAGAAGACTATGGAGTCATAACTTTCACCTGCCCTGAAGGCAGTGTTGAATTTCTATCCGCACAGTATGGAGACATATTTGAATTCCGGGTAGATCCAACATGGCCTCTTGAGTTAGATAGTAATACTATCCGCTTAGTCTTAGGAGAAAGAGATAATGTAAATACCTATCTACAGGAGAAGGTATTAGCATTAGCTAGTAGTAAAGGAGGTGATATAGATCAAGAGATATTAAATTTGTGGTCTAAGGTCCTTTAGTTTTACCCACCCCTTATAGCTCAATGGTAGAGCAGCCGACTCTTAATCGGAAGGTTGATGGTTCGAGTCCATCTAGGGGGATTTTATACGTTATGAGGAATATGATATGACTGAAGTTTATGATATGAATGAAATTATGGTGAACCTAACATTGCATCTTGGATTCTATAATGTGGCCCTTGAAGTCGGGCCTAATGAATTCAAGAATATGGACGAAGTATTTGACTACTTTGGGGATCCAGCAGCGGTTCCACTTAAAACAGTTGCTGCAGCTACTGCAACTGCTTACATCACGTTAAGTCAATTAAAAGTATTGACTGACAAATACAAACCTATAAAAATACGAGAAGTTAGAAATTGGGGTATTGAGGTGTCTATTACACTGGGCTATGATCTAGGTAAGCTAGGGATAGATCAAGTGAAGTTGTTGAACTTGGGGGGTGAACCTCCTCATATTCATGAGTTCAAAGAGCTTGCCATCCTCTTCCCGAGTGTAGTGGAAACAGACAGTAAAGTCTTGGATACTTAGTTGTTCTTCCTTTCTTTTATAGCTTAATTGGTAAAGCGTTAATCACAACTGATTGAAGATGATGGTTCGAGTCCATCTAGAGGAATTTGTTTATATTACGAGGAATATGATATGAGTTTAGCTACAAAGATGAAAGCCCAGCTACCTCCTCCAAGAGTGGAGGAATACTGGCGACGCGTAGGGTACTACGAGGTACCACGCAACAAAGAGGCTTACGCAATCTGCTGTTCAATTATTGAGGAAGCTGTTAAAGAAGGATGCGGTAGTATCCTCCTTTATCTAGACCGGACTTTAGAGTCGCAACTTCGCTACGTAGACAAAGGGTTTAACTATGAAGCCTATGCTTTAGTAGAGATGCTGAAGCAGGAAGGCTTCGAGGTGATTCAGAATAAAGTAGACGAGGATCTTGAGATCCTAGTTTCATGGACTAAAGATCCTCGTTATCCCACTAAAAAGAAAGAGGGAGAATCTATTGTAGTTAAGATTCCGCAGTAGAAGTGATATCTCTTATAGCTTAATTGGTAAAGCGTCAATCACAACTGATTGGAGATGATGGTTCGATTCCATCTAAGAGTTTTTGTTTTAAAGATTATTATTAGTGATATAATGAACACATTAACATTAACATTTCTCTACAAGGGTGAGGAGAAAGAAATTGAGGTCCCTCACCTCTCCAGAACCCAATTAGCTAAAGGGTTCTCCTATTGGCGCCGTAATTGGTGCTTACCTCGCATTAAGATACTGTTAGATGGGGTCTATCTAGAGTATCGTAGTGTAAGAGATAATGGCAATATACCTTTAAAGGGGTATTTTGCAGTGGGAGAATTACCTTTCACTGTATCCTTCAACTACAACATCTTCACAAAACAGACCTCTAACTTAAAGGTCTATTATACAGGAGATGCTTTACATTGCCCTTTACCCACCTCTCGCAATACGTTTGTTACCTGGGACGAGGTGTATGTCCCCGAAAGCGGGGACTACAGTTATCAAGAGATAGCTGAGTACGGCCTCCCCGGCTGGAAAGACATTCAGTTAGCCTATGATGGAACTGTCACGGCCATCCGTGCGGATGACAAAGTATTTACATTTACTAAGGAGTAACTAAATGATCACCATTAGTTATAAGGAAGTTCTAGAACGGAAGGCGGAACTTCTCCGTAAGCTGCTAAAAGTAGAGGAACAATTGGCAGCTCTCGAACAGCAAAACGAGGATAATACTGATCCTGTAAATCAGGAGCCTCATACTGTTCATGACTATGAGGAGTCATGGCTCAGGAAAGAAAAGGATAGATCTTTAACTGTTATCAAATATTCAGATATGGAGATCGGCCATCTAGTCAACACAATGTGTTGGCTTTCCTCCCGGGTAGTTCCGAGTGATTACTGGCAGGATGGTGATAGAGACATAGCCTTTAAGCGGGTATGCTGGCAACTCGCAAAAAGGTCTAGAGCGGAGGAGGTCTCTGTGACCTTTGAACAAGCCTTAGAGGCTGGACTATGCGAGGGAGGAATTAAAAGATTCCTTAAACGCTCTGGATACGGGTCCAGCCTACCAGGGGGGCCTAAGAGTGTCAAACTTAGTTACATCATTAACAAAGCGATGTGGCATCCTTACCACATCGCTCGTTTGGTGCGGTATGTATACCGTAACCACTGGCCCGAAGCCTAAAGCTTGAGGTGTAGAAAAAGATATATAGCTTAATAGGTAAAGCATTTATTAGAGGACAACCTTTAATAGAAGATACAGGTTCGAATCCTGTTATATCTATTCCCTCCTAAGGAACAATAGAATAACTATCAGGTAGTTCTTAATTAAATTGCCTGATGGTTGTTTTATTGACTAAAAAGGAGAGACAGAGTTTTATATACTAGTTGGACGAGTTAAGTCCTAAGGATTTAAGTTATGACTTACAGAGGATTTGAAACTTACACCATCTACAACCTAGATGGTACTGTAGAAATTGAGGGTTGGCCTCCTACTGGTACTCAAACTTATTCAGTTACAGGAGCTACTGAAGAGTTAGCTGAAGCTGCCTTTCGATTGGCTGTAGACATTTACTTTTTAGAGGAGGTACTACAGTTAAACAACTTATATCCTTTAATTGTCTAATAGATTCGCAGTGATGGCTGAAATGTAACAGCACTATATACAACTAGCTAGCAAGGAGTATATAGGTATATTTATTGGGTAACGCCTAATAGATATTAGAGGTTCAAGTCCTCTTTACTGCTTGATAAATCGTACGTTTACTGAGGATCAATCTCGGATGGATTTAGCACAACAAATGGAAAAAAGATTAGATACTATCAAGCGTGAGAATTGGGAAAAGAAAGGTTACTCTAAACCTCCTGAAAATCGAAAGGCGTATTTAAAGTGTCTCACCTTCATTGAGCAAGCAGTCGAGGAGGGAAAAGGATCGTGCTATCTACTTCTTTCTACACGTCTTGAAGAACATGAAAGTGAAGTAGGAGACTTTAACTATGAATCCTTAGAGGTAAAGAGACTCTTAGAAGACAATGGGGGCTTCAAAGTCGAGAAAGTTCGGGAGGACGAATGCACAGGTGTTGTGTATGAAGTCTCCTGGACAAATAATCCTGAGTATGGGACTCAAACAAAAGTTAAGGTAGTCCGAGTGCGATAAAAGTAGGGCAGTGAAGTGGTTCAAATCCTCTTCACTGCTTGGTGGATGCATCGATAAGACTAACAAAGTTGGATTAAGTAAGGATATATTTTTAGGAATAGAGATGTATTCTTACTTAATTCTATTGAGTATCAGTTATCATTTTTTTAACAAGGGGTCGTCCTGGTTTAGACATAATTGCTTAACTTTACAGTGCAGGTAGAGAGTAGGTCATCTCTCTTTAATAAAAGATCTGAACGAATAAATGCTAACAACATCGTTCCTTTCGCTCGTAAGGCTGCTTTTGTAGTTGCCTAAATGGGTACTCTTAATCTCTTTCCATTGGGGATTAGGATTAAACCTAAGATGGATGCATTCTTAATATCTTATTTTCAGTACGAAGGATTAAGAATAAAGATAATCACTGAAACAACCTATTCCTTCTAGGGTTAAAGAAGGATCCCATTCTGAGGATTAGAAGAATTCTGTGTATACTGGATATATGTATACTAAACCTGTGAATGAATTGTAAAGAATGGCCTTTATGGACAGCGGTTCGATTCCGCTCGACTCCATTCCATAAGTTTTGATAGATTTATAGATTGATAGATTCTAGGAGATATAGCTCAGTGGTTAGAGCGTCCGACTCATAATCGGAATGTCGTAGGTTCGAATCCTACTATCTCTATGCCTAACAAGATAAGACACAATGAAAAAGACAAACATTAGGCTAAGTATAATCATTTTTTCTCTTCCTATACTTTTGTTACAAGGCTGTGTGGGAATAGCCTCGATGCAAGAGATGGAAGCCAGATGTGAAGCTGTGTACGGACGAGAAGAGGGAGTTAATGTCACCGTTAAAAAGGTAGGAGCTACAGGCCCCTTTAAGTGTCTTGTGAAAGAAGAAAAAGGTGATATCTTAGGAACATTCCATTGGATTCCTACTGAGCAGGAGATGAAGGAAGTTATAGAAGATGTACATTGAGATTAATATTTACACTATTAATCCCAATGAATATATCTAATACCTCTGAGTTAACCTTAACTATATTAGGTTCTACGTTACATGACTTTATAGATCTTCATACTGAGTGTTCTGATATCAGTAAGTTAGGGTCTACCAGTCTGAAGAAGAATTAACTTCAAAGAAGAAGGTAATTAGGAATTATGAATATCACAAAGACTCAGCTAATTATGGTAGCTTTAGCTTTTCTATTCTCTAGCGGTTGCGCTAATATTCTTTCAATGGAAGAGATGCAGCGCCGTTGTAATGTTGTATACGGAGGTGAAGGGGTTGAAGTAACGGTTAGAAAGGTTAATAACTCTACCCCTTATAAATGTATAGTTCGCCGGGAGGGCGAATGGTTTGGAAGTTTTCATTGGATTCCTACTGAGGAGCAGGTAGAGCAGAATGGCACCAGGAACTAAGAAAGGGCATATACCTCCTTCTAGGAAGAATATGTGTCTTGAGATACTACTCTATCCTTCAAGTATATTGAGGAGTAATCCTGATATCCGATTACCTTCTGAACAAGAGAGTGAGACCACCGAGAACTAAAAAAGGTAATACCTAGATAACTAAACTTATAGAAGCTAGTGCCCGTAATGAGGCCTTGTATCAAAGCCTTAACATCTGATTCTAGAGGAACTAAGATTAGGTGTTAGAAGATAGATAGGTTAAAGCTATTATATAAGGTTCAACCTTAAAGACCTCATACCTTAATTGAGTATGTACAGTAAAACTAATATCCCTTTGGAAAGGATATTGGAAAAGGTCATATTTTATCTAATACTAGTTAATAGATAGAATATGGAGTCCTGGAGTTAGTATCACTTCAGTTAATATACTGTTCCTAGGTATATTAAATAGATAAGCATGTGGCTTATAAAGTTAAGGATGTAGACGATCCTTAAGTATTAGTAGTAATACTAATATATACAATTTGTTAGAACTAACTATAGACTGATCTTCTATAATGAGTAGTTCTAGTTTTGTAGGTTTGAATTAATAAACCTTCTTAAATAGATAGCAGTATGTTCATTTAGTAGGCCCAGCGAATGAACTCAATACTCTATAGCTAGAAAATGGGGTCTATACTCTTCTTAATTTAAGTAGAGATTAAGAAAGGGCGAAATACTAACTATCTACTTAGTGTCTACCTGATGGCTTCTAAGGAATCATAGACAATTTATAAGAAGTCTAAGTCTTCAAACTGGGAGTAATAGTTTGGAGGCGATATAAATCTCCCTCACTGCATCCAATTAATCCATTACTGGATTTAATAAAGTCATCTAATCGGCTGGATGTAAGTACCTTTAGATTAGTGAGTTAATCTTTCTATATAGTCTTTTAAAGGATTATATAAGAGATTAACAAAAGGAGATTTTACTAGGGGCAGAGGACTCGGTAAGGAACTATCTTATTTTAGAATGAGGTGGGTGTACCTTTAATGACTTCCAAACCCCTAGTGTAAATCTTTAACTAATGGATTGTACAGGTCTTTATATAGATCTGATAGAGTTTATTGGAGCTTATCAAAAGTATGGTGGTGATTCTTATCGGGATATGAAAAAATAGACATTTTAATAGCTTTAATTAAAGCAGAAGAATTGTCGTCTACAAATGTAAGAGGGTTTAAATCTAGCTATTATTTAATTAAAGAATAGTAAAGTATCTAGATATAGAGGGTTCGACTCCCTCCATTTGTATTGTCCACTAATACAAAGAAAAGGAAACAAAAATGATTTATACTACACATGAATTGATTCGTGTATTAGATGAAAGCAAAACCTTTGAATGGGTCAAGTTATTCCCCAAAGATTCTGAAGTCAATATTGTCAATCCCAGTCTTGAAAAAGGTTGGCATAAGGACTATTCAGTATATAGTCGTAAGGAACCTTTACATAATCCCACTCGAAATGATATCCAGGAAATCCTTAATAAGACTATATCTTACGAAGAAGCACTAGAATTATCCAAAGAGGAATTAACTAATATCTTCGACCTAGGACATGCAGAAGATGTGCTATCAGTTAGTACAGATAGTCCTGTAACCCGTTGCTGGGTAGCGCTGACTGCAGACAATCATGTAGTCGTACAATACGACCCTCTTCAGGGGGATAGCTATACTACCATTATTATGGGAGGTCATTGGGTCGTTCCTGCAGAATAAGTATCAATCGAAAGCAGAGGTGTGTAAATATATACACCTCTATCTTTTTTCTTTAAAGAATCTAAAAGTTGGAGAAGATGAAGGAAGGAGGCGTTTTATTAAAACCTTAACTTCATAATAAATTGTACAGGTCTTTATAGAGATCTGATAGAGTTTATTGGAGCTTATCAATATGACACTTGACTTGAGTTGGGCTGAATATTTAGAAAACTACGATACTATACAAGTTGGAGGTGATACTTACCAAGCTTATCTATGGAATAATGAAAAGTGGCATATCTATAGGACCAACGGAATCGGGGGGACTTACCAGGGAGAGGTACTCCATAGTGAAGAGATTAATACAGCTGAGAAAGCTGTCAAATTCATACTGGCCCAACAGGTCACTAACTGGGCTCAGAAGTTAAATAAAGAAGAAGAAATCCATAAGGATGGATTAACGCTTCAGGTAATCCTTTACGATTGTGATTCTATAGCTTACTGGCTGGTGTATCATCACGATACTCCAACAGGTGAGCCTTTACAAGGTGTAGTGCCCTGGAGTGAAGAGATTGACACAGCTGAGAAAGCTGTAGATCAGATCAAAAACTTTCATTAATGCGGCATAGGGTTAGTATCTCCTATTTAAAAGATACAAGCTTTGCTAGGTGCAAATCTTATTTGACATATAAGGTTACCTGTTCGATTCAGGTAAAAGCTTTTATTAAGAATTGAAAGAGCGAATAGATGTCTAACTTAAATTGGAAAACTACTACTTTCTGGTATAGCTCTACTGAAAGACCGGTGATTACTTATTGGGCTACTCAGAGAGAAGCAAATCAGCAGATATGAGGGGGTATACAGATATAGACTCCTGTTTGATCTTTCTTAGTTGAGTTAAAAGGAGATATAATTATAGACTCACCCCAAATACTATAGTCCATTTTAACCCCTTTACTTTCTCTAGGGGTCAACTGACCTATACAGAGGAAGCCCTCTTCAGAGAGTTTTAAATGAGGAATAGCTAAGTATAAACCTATTAAGGGCTCTGATATATCGTCATCTTTGAAGGGAGAATTTATCTCTCTGAGTAGTGGTGGTATTTCAGTAGTAGATTGAGTAGGTATAGCTATTAAGTTAAAGCAATTGAAATGAAGCATATAGTGGTAGTAGCTTTTATTACTTCTAATAATTAGTAATTGAGGCTTTCTATCTTCTATATAGCTAATAGTTGCTTTAACTTCTTTCTCTTCAGGGTATCTAGTATGTTCGATATTTTCCTGAGTGAAGTGGGACTCCATATTGAAGGGTAGACCTTGAATATTGATACAAAGAGGTTTATTAAGCATTTGATAAGTAAAGAAGTGGTTGCAGAAAAAGCCTAGGGGTATGGACGAATGATTAGATTGGAAGTAGAGTTTAAAGATGGAATAATAACCTTTTATGATTTTGATACTAAAGAAGGTGCAATGCAAGCCATGCTATCTTTAGTCAAAGGAGGTACCATCAAGAAAATCTTATTGATTATGGATAATACTTAATGGTAATTCTATAATCCTTTTATATAAGTGAAGAATAATCCTTTACTTATATACTCAATCTCTTTGGTGGTGAAACCTGACTTATTAGTTCTCACCCATATTCTCTCGGTACAATCTAAGCCTTTAAGATCTGTCCTTAGTAAAATACCCTGGGTACCAAATAGGTGTGGTTTAGGGAGTAGATCTAAATCCTTTAATTCAGATAATACTTCTTCTTTATCAAAAGTCTGAGTAGGTGTAAGTTGCCAGTAAGCGAAGTCCCATATACCCATGAAAGATTTTAAGCCTTCTTTGTACATTAGTATATCTATCTGTATTGGCTTATAAGTTCTGGAAGTAATTATGGATGCCTCATATTCAGGAAAAGGATGATAGGCTTCAGTTTCATATAGTGAATTTATGAGGGGTAAAACACTTATTCCATTAATTGCTAATTTTGTATATGTCATCTAGATTAGGTTTATTAACCCTTTGATAAAAGGTTAAGAAGGGATTGAATATGTAAGGGTAGTAATTATACCTAAACTTTCAGCTCTTTCTTCTACTAATTTCTTCAGCTTCTTTATTAGGGGTAACCTTCTGGATCTCTTTTGAAAGTTAATAGTAAGACCATCAAACTGGTAAAGAACAATTGTCATTTCTTTTGAACTAAGACATAGATCAAAGATGGGTTCTAATAAAAGCATTTCTAATTCATTAGCCTCTTGGCTAAGAATAGATGTAAGGTTAGATTCGAAGTATCCATCTTTATCTGTGTAACAATAAGGTTTCACCTCTTTCCCTAGAGGAGTAACGTGAAGCTTCTTAGACCTAAGCTCTTTGAGTCTTTTATTCCTACCCTCTTTGACGGCTATAACTAAAGGATGTTTGTAGAACTTCATGAAGGGAGTGTAACCAAATACTTGAGTCATACCTACTTCTAAAGTTTTTAAGCTCATGCCGTATATAAGACCATAGAAGAAATCTTTGAGTTGAGCTTTAAGAACTGGATTAGGATATTCATAGCCCATAGCTGGAAGGAGTTCTTCCCAAATACTCTTACCTGTAGAAAGAAAGTCTTGTATTTCTTGAATATTCCAAAGCTTAGCTATTATGGCTAGATGAGCGTTTTGAATATCAACTTCTACTGAGTCTTGGGTCAATATATGTCTTAAGTGGGAATGAATTCCTTGTAAGCCTTTATTAATCTCAAAGAGTCTGACTGTATTTCCTTTAGAACTAGGGACGTAAAAGGGTTGAGGCTGGCATATAAGAGATTCAATAATATCTCTTTGATCCTTTTGAGCTGCTACATTAATAATAAAGTTACCATTTGCATCCTTATCGTATAAAGCCAATTCAGCTTCAGGGATGTGCTTACAGATAGAGGAGAATTTATTAACGGGTAGATCGTTTAGATAGTTTTGAATTTTAGTGGCTACTTCAGGCATATAATGCATTTTTGATATAATCTTTGCGTATTCTTTGTCTTCTTTTCTAATGGCTCTTTTGATCTCAGGAGTTAATATATTACCATTTTCTATTAACACCTTACGATTATTTTTATAAACCTTATCTCGCTCTCGCTCTATTAATCTTTCTATCTTTGAAGAGAAATTAGGGACTGCATATCTACACTTTGAATTGTTATAATCATATTCTATCAGCTTATATTTAAACACTTGAGTTCTAAACTTTTCTATGTAGTACAAAGCACAGAACCTATTATTATGGAATTCACTCATAGCCTTAAAATCAAAGGCTATATGTCTCTGACTAATCGGTATTCCTAATACAGTAACTCCGTTATCATCAGCTACCTGATGAGCTTTACAAAATAAAAGTCTATCTATATGACGCCAGAACAAATTATTATTTTGTAACCCTGGATATTCTTTTAGAATCGCTTCTCTAAAAACCTGACTACATATTCTACGTAGAGCCATGGTATAATTAATTTATGTGAATAGTTTATATTGATCATTATACCTTCTAACTAATTCTAAAAGTTAGGAGGTAATTTTTATATAGACTACAGAAACGTTATAGACTCATATAAATTAATTTGTCGAGAAAAAAAAGAGGCTCAAATCGCTGTATCTATTGTTATACTTACAGTATAGGGAAATGGGTTGCGGTACAGTAGAAATGAAAGGGATGTGAAGAAGGAATGAAGAGAAGGAGAGAACCCCTAAGAGTGAAGGTGAAGGAAAGGAACCCAAGGATGAGAACCTAAATTTCCTCAAAATCCTTTCAGTATTGGCTTCAACTTTATTAATCTTTTTTCTTTAGTTTAGAGAACGTTAATGTAGCTTAAGAGTTAACGAAAGGAATGATTAAGAGATGTCAAATCGTATAGTCTTTCAACCATTAATAACTTTTAAGATTAAAGAGATATTAAAAGTCATGTTCAAGAAAGAAGTAATTGAATTCCTTAACCTCCTTGCTTTTTTTAAAGGAGATTGTACTGCTTATCTCGTAGGAGGAGCAGTACGTGATGCTCTATTAGGAGATAATAACCCTAAGGACTTAGACATTGAAGTCCATGGAGTGACCGAAGAGCAGCTATTAGAGATTGCTAAACAATTCGGTAAAGCTTCTTTAGTAGGCCAAAGCTTTGGAGTTATTAAACTTCAACATCCTAAGTTAGGAGAAATCGACCTTTCTTTACCCCGTAAAGAGAAGAAGGTTTCTCAAGGTCATAAAGGATTTGAAGTACAAGTAGATCCTTACCTTGGCATTAAAGCTGCTTTAAGCCGTAGAGACTTCACGATTAATGCTATGGCATGGAACCCTTCTCAAGGTCTTGTAGATCCATTTAATGGAGCAGTAGACTTAGAGGGGAAAGTATTACGTCATGTATCCGATCAATTTGCTGAGGATCCATTGCGAGTGCTTAGAGGGATGCAGTTCTGTGGGAGATTCGGTCTTACTGCTGCTCCTGAAACCATTGAATTGTGTAAGACTTTAATGTCCGAGTTTCATACTTTGGCAGTAGAACGAGTATGGATAGAATGGGAGAAATGGGCTACTAAGTCTATTGTTCCTTCTAAAGGTTTGCAATTCTTAGCGGACTGTGGGTGGATTCAGTTCTTTCCAGAAGTAGCTGCAATGAGAGATACTCCACAAGATCCTACGCACCATCCTGAAGGGGAAGTACTCTTACATACTGCTTTAGTATGTGACGCAGCAGCTAATATTGCTAATCGTGAAGGTCTTTCCAAAGATCAACAATTAGTATTGTTAATGGCGGCTCTCTGTCATGATATGGCTAAACCTGAGACTACTGAGTTTATCGGTGGTCGATGGAGAGCTATTGGTCATGAAAAGGCAGGTGGTCAGGTAGCATTACAGTTCCTGGAGTCTTTAGGAGTTCCTAATTGGCTGCCAGAGAAAGTGATTCCTTTAGTAGAGAATCATTTAGCTCATTGCAACCCTGCTACTCCTCGTATGGTCAGACGATTAGCCAAGAGATTAGGCAAAGCTTCTATCCAGGAATTAGCCTGGTTAGTCGAGGCTGATGTAAGTGGTCGTCCTCCGTTACCTCAGTATCTCCCTCAATCCATGAAGGATATTCTAGGGCTTGCTAATGAACTTAATGTCCAACAGGAAGCACAGAAACCCATCTTACAAGGACGTCATCTAATTCAATTAGGTATGAAACCTAGTAAAGAGTTTAGTGTTATCCTAGCTAAAGCTATGGAGGCTCAGTTAGATGGTGAGTTTAGTGACGGAGAGGAAGGTATTGAATGGTTACAATCAAATGTAATTGTTCAAGCCTAACGCATTAATGGTTAATATCTCAATCCTTCATATTAGAGGGATTGAGATAGATCCGTTCGATTCGGAATATGTGTATTATTTATGCTCAATGTGTTAGCATAAGAGTATGATTGTATTAGAGTTTAAGGCAAGAACTAAACCTGCTCAAGAGTCAGCCATTGACGAGGCAATTCGGACGACTCAATTCATCCGAAACAAAGCTATTCGTTACTGGATGGACAATCGCGGGGTGGGAAAGTATGACCTCAATAAGCTTTGTAAAAAGCTCGCTGAGGAGTTTCCGTTTGCCAAAAGACTCAACTCAATGGCTAGGCAATCAGCCGCCGAACGTGCATGGTCTGCAATTAGTCGGTTTTACGACAATTGCAAAAAGCAGGTTAAAGGCAAGAAAGGCTTTCCTCAGTTCAAGAAGAACGTCCGTTCAGTGGAGTACAAAACCACTGGCTGGAAGCTTCTAGAACCAAAGCACATCAAGTTTACTGACGGCTTTGAGATTGGAGAGCTAAGACTGATCGGTACCTATGACCTTGCTCGATATGATGAGTCGCTGATAAAGCGAGTCCGTTTAGTGAAGCGGGCTGACGGTTACTATGTTCAGTTTTGTCTTCAAGTTGAGGTAAAAGAACAGGTTGAGCCTAGTCGAAACACAATTGGCCTAGATGTTGGCTTAGAGAATTTCTATACCGACAGCAACGGGCATCAAGAGCCGAATCCTAGGTTCCACAGGAAATCCGAGAAGCGACAAAAACGTCTTCAGAGAAGGTTGTCCAAAAAACAGAAAGGGTCGTCTAATCGAAGGAAGGCAAGACAGCGACTTGCTAAATTCGCCCTCAAGATAAGTAGGCAGCGTAAAGAACACGCCAAAAGACTGGCGCGTTGCGTAGTGACCTCTAACGATGTCATCGCCTATGAAGACTTAAGGGTTAGGAATTTAGTTCGCAACCATCATTTAGCGAAGTCAATCACTGACGCTGGCTGGTATCAGTTCAGGGTATGGGTAGAGTATTTCGCCAAAAAGATGGGCAAAATCACAATCGCTGTTGAGCCTGCATATACTTCTCAAGAATGTTCAAACTGTGGCGCTATCGTCAAAAAGTCTCTGTCAACTCGTACTCACAGCTGCGCTTGTGGGTGCGAGTTGGGCAGGGATCATAACGCTGCAATCAACATCTTGAGGAAAGGCTTGGCTACCGCAGGGCATGTGGGAAGCTCGCTGCTAGACAGTGAAAACGCTTGGGGAGATATGACCGCTTTTCAGGTTGGCTCCGGCCAGCTTGAGAAAGTCACGTCAAAGAACCAAGAATCCCCGCGCCTTTAGGCCGGGGAGTGTCAAGGTTGGTATGATGAACTTGCCCGTTGGGGAGCTTGTATGAGATCTCTCAATGAAGTAATAGGCAAATTCCGTCACCTTGCAGGTAAATATCCTAATAGTCGGTACAAAGGTTTAGTACAAATCTTTGATTACTTAATCACTAAGGGATATACGATCCACACTTCTCGCATTGGCTAATACTAAACAACGATGAGCAGAACATACAGAAAGCGTCCCGGTGGGTATAAGTTACACAGGAGTCCTCGTACTAGAAGTTCCTTCAAGGGGTTTTATATAGCTTTAGAGAAACTCCGTGAAGCAGGGTTTGAGCCTCCTAATAGAATGAAGGCTTTTGGGAATCCTGGTGGTCCTCTAAATCCTTTAAAGTATAGTCACAAACCTTGTGCTGCTATCACTGAGTTGCCCAAGCTGAAGTTAAACGGTGAGCCTGTTTATGGGGACTAATAATTCATTCAAAGAACTCTATGTTCTTATTAATCAGGAACGGGTAGGAGTCCTTAGATATGATTCTTTGATTTATACCTTTAAGTATTTAGAGGAAGCTAAGAGAATATATACTAAGCCTCCTATCTTTAACTTTCCTGAGTGGGATAAGAAGTATAAATCCAAGGAACTATTTGCAGTCTTTGTGAATAGAATCATTAATTCTAAAAGACCTGATTACGACAGAGTAGTTAGGGAATTAGGATTAGATCCTAACAATTTAGATCTTATCGAGTTTTTAATAAGAACTAAAGGAATTAGGCAAACAGATAATATCTCCATAATGCCAATCAAAATCTAAGGGAAGGTAATACTTATGTACATTGTAGAAGTCATATGGTCTGATGGGGACGTAGAGAAATATGAGTTTTAAAAAAAGGATTCGTGGGACGGTACTAGGATTAGAGTTCTTATTATGAATTAGATAAAGAAGGTATTCGACATTAATACATTAGATAAAGAAGGTATTCAACATTAATACATTCACAGTTGATCCTAAAAGGTCTATAAGAGATAATTTCTCTTTATTTGTTGCTCGCTACATTTCTAAGGAGGAGGAGGCAATCCCCCTAATAGTCGAAGGAGAATTAGTCGGTTGGGTTATCAAACCCAAGTTCGAGTAACAGATATTAAGGATAAAAGAGTAAGTCTTTGCTGTGTTTATATACCGGCATCCTGGGGCAGATCCAGGTTATCCTATGTTCATTTTTCATTATGAGGCATTAAGTTATTATGTCTAGAACTAAACGCTTTGTTCCACCTGTTAAGAATCACTACCAAGGTCGTAATACAATGCGGCGCCAATGGGCTCATAAGAGTTACTCTGAAGAGCGTAGTATCTTGGAAGAGCTGATCGAAGCTGGTTACCCTCCAAGTAATCGATTAAAGGCTCGTGCAGGTAAGCTACCGATAGAACATGATGAACTTAGTTCTATCCGGGAAGTACACCCCTCCCAATGGAATTAATTAGTTAATTCTTAAAAGTAATAGAGATTTGTTGATGAGTCTATTCATCATTCGGATTACGGTAGGTGCAATTTCTACCAAAGGTATTGATAGTTAATTAGAAAGAAAAGAGGGAGTGAAGAAAATGCGGGTAGGACAAATCATTGAAGGGTATAAAATCGTCCAATTGGATGCTGACCCTGCGCACGGCTTTTATGGTTGTGCTGTATCAACTATAAATGGAGGTCATATGTTCACCTTCTGTGCTCATTGTTTAGATGATTTAACGAAAGAATTCTTCTCTTCGTTGGAAGAATTAAAGGAATGGGCTTCTTAACTTATAGAATCTTATTTCCTATCTGACGAAGATAGTATATGTATAGATAAGAGGTAAAGAAATTTAGGTATAACGAGTTTTGTTATTTTCTAATAACCTTTATTTCTTATCTATTTTGTTATTCATTAAGTAATTAACTTTTGGAGTAATTAGAATATGGCATCAATGTTAAAAAATAGCTATTATTGGGAAGGCTTTCAAGAAAAGATTTAAAAGATTTAGAGGATTAAAAAGGCTAGATATAGCTCTTCCTCACTAAGTTGAAACTCTTTACAAATCATGCCAAGAAGGAATCGTCAACCTAGTCTTTTAGGCCAGCTTATTGGAGTAACATTTGTTGCTTTTCTAATGTTGGTAAGTTGGGGATTGGGCCTATTAGTTGAACATATATTGTTCCTTAACGGGGTCACATCCCGTCTTTTCTGCCTAGAAGAAAGCCACGAGTTAATCAAAGTAAATGGACGTAAGGATCAATGTATTGATCCTGTGACTAATCAGCTATATACGGCTGAGAAGAGAAAGATCAACCAATACAAATAGGTACGAACAAAACAGGGAGAAAGATAATGAATATGATCCATGGTTTACTGGAACTACTTATTGGTTCTAAAATCAGTAAGTTTACGGTCTATGTGGTATTATTATCTATTATGGCCTTAAATGGCTTTATAGGATTAATCTTGTTTGATTACCTTTCAGAGGATTTTAGTCTGATGGACTTAGATCCAAGACCGCCTTTACAAGAAGAACAGGAGTAAGACAAATTAATATAGGTTTATAAACTTTAACTAATGAGGAGTTTATAAACCTGTATATTTGTAGGATAGAAAGAAGAGGAGAGAATATAAAAACAAGAAATGAAATATATCTTTATCAAAGACGTTACTCCTAGTGCCCCTCCGTTCCTCACAAGTGATCCGGTTTTTATTAAACCCGGTGTATGGGGAATTGAGGATCCAATTAAGGACACTGGGAATTTAGTTCCTTTAGATTACTTGATCTGCACTGCGGATCAATACAATGACTTGTACAAGTCCAATAAAACAGGAGGAACTAAGGTATTAGTGAAAGAAGAGGTAAAGACTCCTCTCTATCACTTGATGAGAGATCCGATTACTTGGAAACAATATATTATCCAAGGGCGTTTCTTCGGATATTATGTATCACAAGAGTTTGCTAATGATGCCGATTTTGTTCCTCAACCGGTAGTATAAACTTTAACCGGTAGTATAAAACTTATTGTTCCTTTTCTAACTAATCTAAATTAAACATGAACATTGAACGTACTGTACTCTTATCTGCTTTAAATGAAGCAGATATGTTAATTGTTGGTCATCCAAGTTGGGATGAAGCATTAGTCTTGGAAAGGGTCGATGGTTACATTCATCATCCTTCTTTAAAGGATGGTATCTGGACTTATCCAATTGCTAAGCAGGACCGTCCAATTATTGAAAGAGCTAACTCTTGGGATATTCCAGCAGGTGATTGGGGTATTCTATATGGAGCATCTAATAATGATGGGCCAGTAGAGACTTGGGATGGATGTCCTAATGTACACCTAAAAATAATCGACAGAAAGGATGAAGAAGAAGAATAATAAGTTCAAATGGATTAAGAAATTAGAAGTTCTTAATCCTATTAATAAACTCAAACGGCTTTATGAGAAAGTTACTGGAAAGAAAGCTACTCGTAAAGTTGTTTGGGTATTTATAGCATTGTGGGCTTTTTACCATTCTCTAGTAGGAGTATCTATTTTACTAGGGGGAGGTTTGATTGTAAAGGAGGCCTATAATGTAGTTATTGAATTTATTGGACCAGTTAATAACTATTGATAATAGAATTGTTTCCTTTATATTCAAATTGGGAGAAGGTAAAAGACTAAATAGTTTTTAATATTTCAATGTAACCCCCAGTAGCTTAATGGTAAAGCGGTCGACTCATAATCGATTGAAGAAAGTTCAATTCTTTCCTGGGGGATTGATAAAGTTTGTGTAGCCTAGTGGATAAGGCTATTACTACTATTTAATATCTTGAGGCAATAAACATCTCGTACTGCTGTATGAGAAATACTTCAAACTGTGGGTAGAAAAAGAGATGAGACTAATTCATTGTTCTCATGTTGGGGGTATAAAGAGCCCTCCGGATATTCTTCATAAACAAGATATCGATGACGGTACTGATATTATGAGCTACCATCGATACCATTATTTAAAGGGATTACCTGCACCTACAGAAGAGGAAATGTTAAGGAATAGAGAAGATAGAGTTGTATTCTTTTCTTTACCTGGTTGGACATTATGGCCTTATGGAGAAATGTACTCCATTGAGGTAGATAATAATACTCCTTGTTATGCCAGTATTGGTGGTAGCTACTCTAGCCTTACTAATATAGAGGTTGCGGAAGAAGTACTATTGGAAGTACTTGAAAGAGAAAGATTACCTTTAGATAATATAAGGTTCTTTGAAGTAGTAATTCCCATTAAATGGCTTCCTTCAGATATCAATATTATCTATCGATACTTGTAGAAATATATATACATAATGAGTGATAATAAGACTGATAATAAGACTGACTATGAGAAAGGCTATGAGCAAGGTTATGCTGATGGTCCTTCATGGGAAGAGGGGACTTGGGGCAGATCCGTTTCGAGCCTAACGGGTAATGAATCCTGTGAATATGAAAGAGGATATAAAGACGGATGGACTAAGAGGTTAAAAGAAGATAATTAAAAGGGGTTTATAATATAAACTACCAAATGGTACATGTTTGGACAATTAATAGGACAAGAGATTAAAGAAGGGTTATAGATCGATTTACCTTTACCATAGATTGTATTCAACAATCTTTGGATGGGTCATGAAATTAGTACGGTTTGGTACACTACAGCTTATCTATTGGGGTATATATTAGCCATGACTAAGTACGGATTAATTAGTCCATCAGGTTCAACAGCCGCACAGGCATATGAAGTTCATAATACACATCCTACTCGTATCGCCTTTCTCCAACCTAATGCTGAATTAGGTACATGGATGGATCTTCCAGAGCCAGATTTACCTAATAAAGAATGGGTATGGTCTGAAATAGAGGATGGACCTTTGTTTGATTCTCTAGAAGATCTATTGAATTATTATAAGGAGAGCAGTCAATATGACCCGGAATACTAATGAAGTTCTAATCCCTGTTCATGTATGGGGAGATGTTGACCCTCTTCCGCTACTCCAATCCTACGGTTTAGAACCAGAGGATTATGAGATACTTCATCATGAGTTCTACTCTGCTGATGAAGTAGAAATTCTAGTAGGAGAGTCTATAGAGGACGAAGAATATACAGAATCAGTAGAGGTTCCTTGTGGCTTCTGGATTCTTTCTGATACTTGCCCTTGGTGGCAAGTTCATCAACTCACCTATTTACTGGGAAGGAGATGGGATCAATTAGTGGTCCGGTTCCATTGCAGTACCTACTGGAGCTATATTGCACACTTCGATCTAGATCCAGTATTAAGAGTGAAAGAGGATGATGTGTGATATAGAAGAAAAAGTGGAACGAAGTATAGGGGAAATGGTATCTCTTCTCCATGCTAAAGATAAGAAGTTAGGATACAGAGTTACCGTAAGGATTATAATAGAAACTTCTCTTACTTCCTACGAGGACTTAGGAGTAGAACTATACTCAATGACAAAGTTCTTTAGTGCTCTTCGTAAAGTAGCGGATGTAGCTAATTACAAAGATTTACTGGTAGGTATACTAAAGGAGAGGCTAGTTCCTTTCCAAGAAGAATTGAAAGAATTTGCTGAGGAGGAAGATTTTCCTGAGTTCTTAGGAATCTTCGTAGAAGAGCTATTCTTGTTCCTGAGTTCTTGAGATAGGAGAAGTATTGAATTTGTATCGTCGTGAAAGGGTATTAATGAATTAGAGAATAAGCAGTTATAGCTTACATAGATAAAGCAATTATTAGGCTCGTTAGTTACGGGCCAGTTGTCGTCAATTTCTAATCAAGGAGAGTTATCGTTATGTCTTCATTTACTATTAGCCAGTTGCCTACTCAGGCACAATTCAATCAGGAGTATAAAGGTTATACTCTTTACGTAGGTGGAGATGATTTATCTCCCACCTATTGGATCTTTGATTCTCATGGCAAATATCTTGATGGAGGCTGTGAAGATATGTCAATTCCTAATCTCGAAGATTGGGTCAATTATCATTATCCCAATGTAGCCTAACTAAGAAGGTATTAGATAAAGGAAGTTCCTAATCATAATTATAAATTTACTTCCCATCTAATTTACTGATCTTGATGAGAATGTAGGTGAATAAGGAATAAAGAGAGTTAGATGTAAACAGGTTTTTGTTACTGTCCCATCTTTTCTAATAATCTTTATTTCTTATTCATTTTTATATACACAAGGATACGATATCATATATACTCTTCAATATTGAGGAGATGACAATAGGGGTGTGTAGTTCAACGGACAGAACAGGGACCTTCTAAGTCTCATATGGGGGTTCGATTCCCTCCACACCTGTTTAGACCAACGGGCCAACTTCAATCAGGATTTGGATGATATATGTAGAGAAATACAAGTCTATGGTTTTGACACCTCTCCTCATCTGATGAAAATGGTAGAGGAGGCCGATGGTAAACTCTAATAATAAATTAAATAAGAAGGAGAGAAATACAAATGAGTACATTTAAAGATAGTGTCTTTAGTGATAAAAGTATTGGTATTGGAACTAATGTATCTACTTGGAATGGGGCTATTTCCTATGACTCTACTAGTTCTTCATTGGTAGACCTATTCTTTAAATTAGGTAGAGCCTTTAATAACTTTGATAATAACTTTGATTTATTGGTTGAAGCACTAGACTTAGACCCTGTAGCTACACTTAAGATTATCTTTCATGCAAGAGACCCCCGAGGAGGTAAAGGAGAGAAACAATTATTCATTGATATCTTCCAGCACAACTGGGGTATTCATGAAAATAAACGTATATCCCTATTAAGTACTGAAGAGTTCTGGTTATTAGCTGCAGAGTATGGAAGTTGGAAAACAACTATCCAATTGGGATATTCTTTAGACCCTGTTAGTCGTGAGGGGCAATCCTTTCTTCAAGCTGTTAAGAAGCAGTTGAAGCAAGATATCACCTCTGATCGTCCTAGCTTATTAGGCAAATGGCTACCTCGTGCAAGTAAAAGTCTAGCTAAGACTTATCCTTTAATGCAAAAGGCTTTACTAAAGTCTTTGAGTATGAAAGAGAAAGAATACCGTCAGACGGTGTCTAGTTTATCTGCAAGGCTCAAGGTAGTAGAGCACTATATGTCTTCCCGAGATTGGGAGCATATTAATTACTCAACGGTTCCTTCCGTGGCTATGAAGATTTATTCTTCTGCGTTCCAGCGTCATGATGAAAAAGGATTCTCCGATTGGATTCAACAAATCCAGGAAGGGGTATCTGAAGTGAAAGCCAAATTACTTCATCCTCATGAAGTATTGAAAGGAGTATGTAGTGTTGAAGGAGACCAATTAACTCTTAAACAAGAGCAATGGAAAGTCTTAGTAGAGGAAGTTAAAGCTAAAGGAGTCTTGTCTAACATGATTCCTCTATGTGATGTCTCGGGATCCATGGAAGGGCTTCCAATGGAAGTTTCTATAGCCTTGGGTTTACTCATTAGTCAGGTAGTAAAAGAACCTTTCAAGGATCTTGTAATTACCTTCAGTGCTGACCCTGAGCTATATCACCTAGATAGCAAGCGCTATCTGCGAGCACGTTACGAAAAGTTGAGGAATGCACCTTGGGGATTCAATACCGACCTTCAAAAAGTATTTGATCTAATCCTTAATCGGAGTCAACAATACAATGTCCCGGATGAGGATATGCCCAAAGTACTGCTTATCTTATCAGATATGCAGTTTGATGAAGCAGCTCGAGATTCTTCGTTAACCAACTTTGAGTCTATCCAGGTTAAATACAATGAAGCTGGTTATACTATGCCTCATATCGTATTCTGGAATCTCAACAGTACAACATTAGATTTCCCTGCACCTCTAGGAGATAAAGTCTCCTTCATCAGCGGGTTCTCACCTGTTGTCCTTCAAGCCTTTATGGATGGGGAACAGCTAGGTTCGCGTCAAGTCCTCAATAAGTTAGTGCTAGAGAATCCTAGATACCAACCTATTGAAGAGCTATGCACTTCCGCCTGGAATACATAGAAGAAAATAAGGCCCCTTACAGCAATATCTTTTTTATGAGGATAAACTAAATGGGGCCTGTTCTAGTTTTCATCATTTGTGTTTATAGATGAAGCAAAACTTCCTTAATTATCAAGCTGCCAACTTTGAGTTAAGATAGTTTAGATAGATTCATCTATAGATAAAGTCCCTAACAGCAATTTAAATGTTTTGTTATAACTAAATGGGACTTGTGCAAAAGACTACATGAAGATCTCTAACAGCAATCTAATTTCTAATGCATACAGAATAAATTGAGATCTGAGTAGTCCTAATAGAAGAAGAGGGTTTGGATATACATTTATGTGTATCAGAAAATCCTTAACAGCATAACTATAATACTAAGAGAAGAAGACCTCTAACAGCAATTCAAATCTAACAAACATAGAAAAAATGAGGTCTGTAGAAACACAGTTATAAAGCCCCTAACAGCAACTTAAATGTTTTGTTATAACTAAATGGGGCTTGTAGTAACTGTATTTAGATAGATTGAATCTATCAACTAAAGGCATATAGTTTAGATCATTAGCGTGGAGGACGAAAGAAATCCACAGTTTGTCATTTTGTGTGGAATTAGTATGTAAGAGTCAAATAGCACTTAAAGATTTTATCTACTAAATCTACATATCAATTCCTAATGATGTAATTTAAATATAGAAACGAAGAAGGCAAAGGGAGTTCCTATATTTTTAAGATATAAAGCTTACTCCTCAGCTTTCTTGTTTTTCATCTTTTTACGTTTAGTATTCCAATCACTAATAGCTTTTAATCCTCAAATGAATTGAGGGCGTATGTAATAGGTTAGTTTAGTTAACTAAATAAAAACATCTATAGTTTAATAAGCAAAATAATACTTTTTTCACGAGAAGTAGAGATAAAGGTTTGAATCCTTTTAGATGTATGTTTTGTTCGAATGTTTAGTAGATTAAGGAGCGAGTTATGTCTCATTGGACTTACGTCAAGGGTCACTTTAAGGCTAGTATTGACAGTAAAAATGGAGATAAAAGAATAAGACTAGGGAATGTTATCGATATAAAATGTATTCCGAGTTATATCAGTATAGCCCCCAGAGAAGTTGCCTTTTTCCTTTATCAACAGTTTAAACTAGTTGGCTTAAGGCTCTTACCCTTTCAATGTATTAAAGGAGATGAAGGGTATCTTATGTTCACTTATTTAATGCCTAGTTGGCTAGGAGGAACAACTACAACTGTATGCCGTGGTAATCTTAGAGGTTTAGAAGAAGATGAAGTATATGATACAGTCCAACCTTGGATTGATAATGTACTTGATCATCACAAATTTCCCATTGATGCAAATGTAAAAGCAACTACTGCTACTCATACTCATGAATGGAATATTACGTTCTCTGAAACAACATATACCCGAACTGGAGTAGAGGATAATGGGGTGGGTAATGGTTTAGATAAGAACTCTCTTCACTTTTGAGGAGAGGAAGTCCTTACATCACAGACTACCCTGACAAAAGGATATCTTCTATATTTCATCAATAAGTAGAATAAGAAAGCTACAACTTTCATCGTAGAATAAGGAAGCTAAAAGGAGTTCCTATATTTTTAAGATATAAAGCTTACTCCTCAGCTTTCTTGCTATTCTCATCTTTTTACGTTTAGTATTCCAATCACTAATAGCTTTTTAATCTTCAAATGAATTGAGGGAGTATAGTTCAACTGACCCATAGAATAAGTCTTTAATAGAAGGGCTGAAAGAAGAGTTTATATTATGTAACTATTAATTATGAAAAGTTTAAATATTAAAGGTAAATGGTATTTTGATCCCAAGCGGGACAAAGATCTATTAGAGGTTTATAGCAGATTTGCTCTTTTATGCACCTGTTTTGAAGAGGAGCAACAACGGCTAATGGAGTCTTTATTACAAGTTCCTGAAGGAACTTCCATACAGATTTCTATACTAGTAGGGGATGATGATTAACAAACAGATATAAATATTTATAAGAACTGATAAATGTATTAATATATTAATATTAATTAATCAATCAGTTTTTATAAATAATTATGGAAGAATCTTCTAAATAATATAAGTTCAATTGTTCATTTTCTTCTCTCCGTAGTTCAGTTGGATAGAACACGAACCTCCTAAGTTTGAGACCCCTGTTCGAGTCAGGGCGGAGAGGCTTAACACCTTTATATTGGATATATAGAATAAAGGGATACAAGAGGATTAAGATTCTTATAAGAACCAATAAATTATGGATGTCTTTAGACACTTCAATGTTCCTATTATTCCCACCCATGGAGAGGTACCTTCTGATGGCTTATATTGCTATTCAGATGGGAGTACGAATAGATTTACAGAGGATTGGATTAAGGGTCAATTAGGATTTGTAAATACAGATGAAGTGACCTATTATGGGGTTTCTTCCTGTGGGAGCTGGGGGAATAAAGTAACTAACATTACACCTTCCGCCGTCTCGTATAAAGATTTTCTATTCAAAATAATTCCGGTTGGAGTTATGGGATACTACAGTGTAGAGATTGGAGTATTAGGAGGAGAGTCCCATATACTCGAAGGGTATTACAAACCTTCTAGAATGAGTATAGTTTTAGATAGAGTTATAGAATTTGCCAATGAGCTTTATCTTAAACTTAAAATAGACCATTTGGTTGTAGAAGGAGATATTAGAGAAATCTCTGACCTTCAATTTGATCCTGAAGTAGGCAAGTGGTTTTATCAAGGTAAAGTTGTTGTTGATAAGTCTTATTGTCAACTACCTATTCATAACTACTACGTTGTTACATACTTTGTCAAAGCATAAACAAAAAGGAAAGGAAAGGAAAGCATAACATGGCTATTAATTGTGAATGGTTAGATACTCCCATTTCAGAAGGCCTCTACTGGTCATATGATCCAGAGAAAGGGGTGCTACACGGCCGCAACCGTCAGCAGTCTAGTAGTATCCGTATCACTTCAATAATCGGGAATAAAGATCCCCGAGAAGTCGTAAACGCTTTAAACGAAGCATCTAAGAAGTTTAATAATCCTAAATTAGAGGACTTTAACTTCTCTAAGCCGGGTAGTAGAATTGCTATGGTTAAAGAATTACGGGGATGCAGAGACTTAGGCTTAAAGGAGGCTAAGGAATTAGTAGAGAGCCTTCTTCAAGAAGATCAGGGGGGATTACCCTTTACTCCTTATTCAGGTATTCCTGAATTAGAAGGTATGGGATATTTTCCATTTGAACCCACCCAACCGTTTCCGTTAGAAGGAGCTGAGGTATTAGGTTATAATATTTGTGATAAACCTCAAGAGGTTTCAGAGGTTATTGCATGGTCAGTGGACTTATATTTGGATACATTCTTAATCCGTCCTTGCTTCATGCTATTAGAGTCAGGATTAGGTTGGAATCCAGTTGATAAAGTTCTAGTAATGGTTGGGGCGCGTCCAGGCACTTCCTTCTTAGAATGTGAAACTCATGAAGAGGCGGTTCAAGGGATTGAGATTCTTCGTAAAGCCTTTAAAGCAGGTGAAGAAAGTATGAAACAAAAGGTTGTAAAAGCAATGACCTAAAGTCTCAAAGTTATTATAGATATATCTACACTATTTTTATTGGTGTAGGTATATCTAATAAATGGGCATATAGTTCAATGGATAGAACAGGGACCTTCTAAGTCTCATATGGGGGTTCGATTCCCTCTATGCCTGTGATCAATTTATGAATAAAGAGCAGTCAAAGGATGTTAGGGAGTTTAATAAAGATTTTAAGGGATTATGAAAACTAACATCTGGCAGATTAGTATTGGTTACTACGATAACCATAGATGGGTTTATCCTCACACTGTGGAAGTAATATTACCTGTCGAAGGTTCCGAACAAGGATATACCAAGGCTGGTAAAATAGTTAGAGAGTTATATCCTAATTGTGTAATTTACAGTTATACAAGGAAACCCACTAATAGAATAAGTCTCTAATAGGAGCAGAAAGAGGAGTTTAGATAATTATGAAAAATTTAATTTTTAAATGTAATTGGAATTTTGATCCCGAGCGGGACAAATATTTATTAGAAGAATACTGTCGATTTGCTCTATTATCCTATTGTTTTGAGGAAGAACAGCGAGAACAAGTAGAATCTTTATTAGATGTTCATAAAGGAACATCTATACAGATTTCTATACTAGTAGGGGATGATGCTTAACAGATCTAAATATTTATAAGAGCTGATAAATGTATTAATATTAAGTAATCAATCAGTTCTTATGAATAGTTATGGAAGAATCGAACAAAGAGAAAGAATTATGTCTATTCAACAATGTGAATTACTAAGCGATTAAATTCTTAGGTAAATCCTTCTAATTAGTAAACAACTCTTAAAAAGGATTTACCTTTTATCCTCCAGTACCTCAGTTTGGTAGAGGGTTCTATTTATTAAATAGAAATGACGAACGTTCAAATCGTTCCTGGAGGACTTATTCATATTACACAAGGATACATAAATATATGATTGCTAACTGCTTGTCATACGGTATTGCCCACTCTAGACCTACTTTAGAAAGTATTGAAGCACCTTCTAAAGAAAAGGTGATTGAAATCTTGAAATACCTGAGTGAATTAAAAAATCCTCGTTGGGATGACTTGTTAGATGCAGGCTATTCTTACAATGATTGCTTGTGGCTAATGAATAGTTTCATTGAGCGTATCGGGGGTATGGACCCAGTACTTGAAGCTCCTGATGATATAGAAGAAGATGTAGAGGAGTACTACGATTATTTCGTTGAATACATTAAGAATGAATTCAATTCTTAGTAAATCCAATTCTTAATAAACAGTAAACAGGAGAATTAAGATATGGTAGCTAAGCGATTATCATTAGGCATTGCTCATCCCAACCCGGTATTAGATTATATCGAAGCACCTTCTAAGGATGAACTAAGACGCATTCTTAGCTTTATTGAAGAGAAGGGAGCTACTGGTTGGGATGAATTATTAGATGCTGGTTTTGAATATCAGCATTTAGTCTGGGTGTATAACTCTTATATCATTGAGACTATCAGAGCTATGGATCCCACTATTGTCATAAGAAAAGGTATTGGAGATCTAGACGAGGTAGTAGAAGAGTACTACGATAGTATCGTAGAAAGGATTTCGAAAGAGTTTAAAGAATACTCTTAGTTAATAGTAGGTATCGATGTTACTTAGTTATTAGTAGTTAAGAAATATCAGCTACCTATTCCTGTTAACTGAGCAGGAAACATAAAAGGTATATTAAGAAAGCTAAAAGGAGTTCCTATACTTTTAAGATTTAAAACTTAAAACTTACTCCTCAGCTTTCTTGTTTTTCATGTTTTTGTTAAAGTTCAATCACTATTGAGCCTATGTATTTATATAGGCTCAATAGTTTATCCCCTAGTAGCTCAGTGGTTAGAGCGCCCAACTCATAATTGGGATGTCGAGTGTTCAATTCACTCCTGGGGGACTTTCAATTACTCGAATGGAGATTCTGTTCTTATCAATCTATCAAGTCCCCAATCTTTATTAAGGAAATTTTAACTAAAATGGAAGTCAGTCAAATGAATGATATTGAATTATTAAAAGCTTATACTGCAGAGCGTGCTTGTGGAGATATTCATGGACGAGGTTCTTTTAGTGTAAGGTACGAAACTGAGTTATTAGAAGAAATAATCTCTCGTGGATTAGGAAACAAAACTATTTGGTGCGTTCTTAATAAAGAAGCGACTGGCACGATAACCTATTTGCAGAGTGATATAGAAACAGAGAGGGTTTATTCTAAAGGTACTTACGTACAAGTAGAGTTACGTGACCCTAAAATCTGTCTTGATGAGGACGGGGATGGTTTCATAAATTTTAAGAAAGAGGACTTAGAAGAAGTGTTAGTTGATATTGACGATCCCCCTTCCGATTGGAATGGGGAGACTGCTCTGTTTCAAGGCTAAATTCTAAAGTTATTACTGCATAGAAGCTAAAAGGAGTTCCTATACTTTTAAGATTTAAAACTTACTCCTCAGCTTCTTTGTGAATACCTAATCTTTGTTGTTTATTTATCAAGTCTATATGAGATTAATTTTTATATAGACTTGATTTGTTATTACTACTTATGCCCAATTACCAAGACATTAATCTTATATACGCTGAGACCGATATATCTTATTCTCAATTTATTATCGATACAGTAGAAGAAGTTTATCTAGATATAAAAGATTGGAATAGAGATGCCCTCCTTAGTAGGATATATTATCTTAATAATGTTTTAGAGATAATGGTGCCAGGAAAGGATAAGCAATTACTTATTCGTCTTATATCCGCATTAGAACCTCAAAAGAATTAATGGAGATGTCGAATCTTCAATTCACTCCTGGAGGACTAAAAGTTTAGTTGAATATATTAAAGATTATGGATAGTCAAACAGATTTTACCATTGAGAGAAATGATGGACTTATAGTACTTTTTGTAAATAGTGATCTACCTCCTCATGAAATAATTCCTCTTGATGCTTATATCTACAAGGGTGGGGATACGGTTCTTAGGTTATGTGAGGTTGTATATCTTCAAGAAGGGAAAATAAAACATAAAGTATTGAGGCTTATCCCTTTTAATATTAAGCCAGGGGCACATTCAAATATTAAACTTGTTTGTGATAGTCAAAAACCGTTATTTCAATTTATCCAGTAAATACATTTGCTAAGGAAGGTCTCTAACAGCACTCTAATTCTCATTGAATATATAAATTGAGGTCTATTTAAACGTAGTTATCAATTACTTATCTTATCAATAGATTTTGGGTCTGTATCTTTATTAAGATAAATGGGCCCCTACTAACTTGATACTTCTTCCTAATCTGGGGATGCAATATTCATCTACTGCCTTTTGCATCTCCTCTACTACATTGTCTTCTAAGGCTTTTATGGTTAACCCATCATGTTGCCATAAGATCGGTACATACGAGTGATGGGTCTTAATTATCATATAGGAGATTATAGATACTTCTATAGATTGCAGGATGCCCGCTATTACTGTTAACATATTCCCTTCATCCTTTTTCATAACACCAGTCTTCTTATCTCTTCCTAGATTACGGAACTTACGGGCGACAATCTGTTCCCCTGTAGGTAAGGTGATACGTTTCCCATCAAACTCCTTAGTTAACCATCTGAATAAACTTCTTACTTCTCTATAGAACGGACTTGATATAAATACTTTCACAATTGCTTCATATTCCTCCTTGGAGAGAACTGAATCAGGATGGTGGTTGTTATATGTATTGACCGCTTTTTGATACGCTTTCGTACCTCCTCCTAAGAATGTTGCATGATGCATCGCTTTAATTAAACTTTTATGGAACTTGACTCCCGCTTCCTTATATAGCTCTTCATATGCAGACCATAAGGATCCTTTAGAAAGATGAGCCTCTAGACTGGGTAGCTTGTCACCCCATAAGGCTAGGGCAATTTGAGCATGACAATTCTCTAAATCGACATCCATGAACCCTAGCCCTTCCATCGCATGTAACCTCATCTCTTTACGACAATAGAATAAGTTATCTACTCCTTGTCCATATACTCTAGGACTGACTTTACTAAGGGTCTTATAAAGGAAAGGTAAAGCTCCTTTGCTATTCATAACAGAGAGTTGACGAGAATCTAAATCGTCAGAAGGAACATAGCTTAAGAGATTTAAGCCTAAGGCTTCATTGAAGGTGGATAGGTAAGACGCATGATCGGCGGAGAGGATTAAGGAGGCTTGATGGCGCAAGGCAGAAGGACTTAAGGTGGTGGGGCCTATAGGGGAAGGGTGAGTAGTAGAGGATTCATAGTTGGAATCAGTGGATAAGGTTTGGGATTGGGTATTAGGAGTATTATTAGTGGTATTGGTCTTACCCATATCACTAATATCCTTATTCATATCCATCTCCTCATCTCCTATAGTTCCGTCTTCTTGTTCTATGCCAAATCCCCTTACTGTATAGTCCTTTATCTTATGACCTTCTTTAATCAACTTACCCACCAGCATGTTGAATGCTTTCTCTCTCCTTTCTGGTTGTATACCCGGTATAAACTTCCTAATTGCATCTCTTAGATCCTGTTGAGTTATGCTTACATCCGTTCTGCGTTTAATATCATTAACCACTTCTACGGCTCTTTTCTGGTCTTTTAATGCCTGATAGGAAGTCGCTTCTAGATTTGCTTCTAACTGGCAGTTCTCTTGAAGTGTTGGGTTGTTAGGATAAAAGTTCTTTATCTTGACTTTAACGATGAAAGTTTCATCAATCTCGTCATATAAAGTAAAGATATTAGTGGTTATAATCTTATAGATAGCATCTGCAATGTAGCGACTCAAACCTTTTGTTTTCCTGACTTTAGCTTCTGCTGCTATATTTCTCTTATAGTTTGGCTTACTAATTTCGGCTAATACACCTTGTCCTTTAAGGTCTTGTAGGAATTGAGTAGATCTAAACTTACTCCCACTATGCAAAGTCTTTCCTTCTGATATCTTATAAGCTAATTCTGCTGGCATTATAGACCCACCATTTCTATCACTAAATGTGCTAATATTATACTTAAGAGCATCTGATTTAGATAAACCTTTTTGATTCCACATTATATTAAGGAGAGGGAAGTGAGTAGTATAACCAGCAACAGCTTGTGAACGCTCTTTATAAGGTTTAGTTTTAGGAACTATATAACCATTATGAATTTCTCTTTTTATAATAGGAGTCTTAAAAGATTTATCGTTAGTATGTTCTGTTCTGATTTTCATATTTAATGTCAATGAGAGATTGATTTGTCTCTTTGATGTTTACACCCCTTATTTTAACAGATAATAGTCTGAAAAGAATAAGGGATTTTTCTTATAATTATTAAAGTTAACTAAAACAATTCAAATGAATGATAACCCTCTTAAAATCCTTTTTAACTATATTAATAGCAGCAGTAATGGTGTTAGGGGAAGGGATAGGGAAAGAAGTATTAGGAGAGATTGAGACTCTTATCTTTAATATAGTGACAGAGGATAATCAACCTATACCATGCACTGCTGATAGAGGAGTTGATGGGCAAGTAAGAATGTATGTTTATCGACTAAATAATGAACAAGTAGAAAGGTTCATTGCTTGTGGCAATGAGATTGGAACATATCCAACGGTTCATTATAGTGATCTGAATCAACAACAGAAAGATTCAGTAAACTACCATATACTTCCACGTATATTTATAGAGAACTGAGAAAAAGAAGTCGTATTTATTTACACAGATACGATTTAGAAAGTTTTTATTTATAATCAATTATTTATTTATTTATTTACCTAGAAGGTAAAAGGAGTTCAATATGAATTTGCAATCACTTCTCACCTCTAACAAAGAATTCACTAACGCCTGTTTAGCATTATTTCAAGCATTACCTGAGCGAGTAGGTCAAGCGAAGCAAACTAAGATCTTACCTGAACAAGGATTAATCTTAGTATCTTCTAATATTGAATTATTAGAAGAATGGGTAAAAGAGAATGTTCTATCAGGTCATCAACTAAATAAAACCTTTCACAAGAGTTGGGGTTTAATTAAGGATAGTTCTAATGAAACATTATTAGTTCAACAAATCCTTCATTACTTCTCCACTTACGGGCTTGAGTCTTTAGGATTAGAAGAACAGATTTGGATTCCTGCTGAGGAGTTAGAGATTCCTGAGCGATTAAAGTACCGAGTAATCAAAGATAGAGAAATAGAAGAAATCATTAACCGTTGTAAAGAGATGTTAGCTTCAGGCACTGCTCTTAAGGAATCTACAGTATTTAATATTGTAGAAGTACTTAAAGGATTAGAAGTTGACTTAGCCTCTTTAGAAGTTAACAATAAAGAAGCTCAGGTACTGGTAGTAGAAGCAACAGGTGATCTTCCTAATAAGGAGGATGAATTATTCCGTTACCTGTTCTATAAAGCTACTGGTGGTTTATTAATGGTTATTAAAAATAAGGCTTCCTATAGTCTTATTATTAATAATGGATATGAGTTACCAGAATTAACAGAGGAGCAGATCTTAGAGTTAGCTAAAGGATTTAACCGTCGTAAGCAATTATGGATGTCCTTCAAAAAAGCCAATAAGGGAAATATTAGTTTAGTCAATCGTATTGCGAAGAAGTCTAAAAAGGTCCATAGACCTATGCAGCCCGATGTGCTCAATACGTTAACTAGTAAAAAATGGCCTATATCTCTTGTTGAAAAGGAAGCTAATAAGGCAGCTATTCCTCGATTAATCAAAGCCGTCAATGCTTTAAGATTCTATCAACGAGATGATCGTAATAGAGTCTATAGAGTGAGAAATGGTAAAGCCTTTACTAAAGAGCGGATTAGCAAGCAGCCCTCTTCATTAATGGCTTTATATGAAACAACTCTACTCCAGGCATTAAAAGAAAAGCTTGGTATGAGAGTTGTTAAAGCGCCTAATAATATTTCTCTTAAGATCCCAAGTTCTGAAAAGAACTTTATGGGGCCCATTCCGTTTGGTAGTTCTTTAACTATCGAGATGGATAGGGGGAAGAAGCTATTAGTAGGTATTCATTGGGACTTTTACAACGGTGACTTAGATTTAAGGGCTGACTCCCGAAATCATTCAGTAGCTTGGAATAAGAGCTACAAGATAGATGAGAATGGTAACACTATTTATCATTCAGGAGATCTTGTTAGAGGACCAGCTACAGAATGGCTATGCTTCACTCAAATCAATGAAGTCTTCAGACTTGATGTAAACGGCTATCATAATGCGGAGGAAGGGGCAGCCTTCAAGATGATAGTTGGTCTAGTAGAGAAAGGGCCTATGCCCGATGATAAGGACCAAAATTACATTATCAATCCAGATGATGTTATTCTTGAGTTAGATGTAGAGCTCTTATCAAAAGGGACTACTATTGGATTCATTAAGCCTTCCACTAATGATGAAGGACAAAGTTGTATGACTTTGACTTTAGGAAGTGGAGGAATGAATAACCAAGCAGTAGGAGGAGGTAAAGGTGATTTAGCAATTATTGCTGAGAAGGCAATGGTGAATAGTACCGTGGCTATGTTAGGTTTACCAGATATCTTTACGTTGACCAATTCTGGTTCATCGGGAGAGGGTTATGTAGATTTATCAGAAGACCTGACAGCTGATAAGGTATTATCGCTAATCAGTGCTAATGGATAAAATACAAATAGGCAAAGGGAGTTCCTAATATTTTTATTGGAATAACTTACTCCCCGCCTATTTGTTCTTAAAAGTTAAAAGGAAGATAATGAGAGTATAGATAAAAAGAGTATAGATAAAAAGAGTTCCTATTTATAAGAACAATAAATTACCTTACTCTTCATCTGTACTTTAATACACTTATAAATCTTCCTAATAACTTCTAAGAGGGATAGAAAGTAAGAGGCAATTATTATTCTTAGGATCAATATAGAGAGTACAAAATCTACTCCCTGTAGATGTACTTTCATTTACATTGACCCGAATCAATTTTGTCCATTTGAGAGATAATAATTATACTCTTACTATTCTTCCTATTCTTTATCTAACAAGTAAAATAAGTGAGTAAATTAAATATGAATACAGGTACCGTACAACGAGTAAAAGATCTAGCTTATAAGAAAGGTCATAGGACTGGAGCTAAAAGTAAACTAGGAGAAGAAGCGAAGTGTCCTTACATTACTTCTTGGGTAAGCCTTAGATGGATGGATGGATACGAGGAAGGACAATATGAAGTTGCAGCTGCTAATTAATCTCTTCAACCTTAAGGTAACAGGATTAGACGGAGAAGGTTTACCGTATGATCCTGAAGCTGATTTAGTAGACCTAGGGTATGGCGTATATCCTTTAGGAAAGATTAGGACTAACTTCAAAGTTAGGTTTATTCATACTCTATTGATCTTAGAGAGTAGATTTTTACGTCGAAAGTAGGTAAGTACAAAGGAAAGAGAGAGAGGCTATGAAAGTATTAATCAATACGTTAGCAGGAGGATTTAATCCTTCTGACAAGTTGTTAAGTCGGTATAAAGAACTAGGAGGAAAGGTATATTATTTCCCGAATCTAATGGGAAAGAAATACTTTCTAGAGATGAGCGAGGGATTGAGAAGAGATCCGACTCTCATTAAATTAGTTGAGCAGTTAGGTGCCGAAGCAAATGGTCCATACTGCGAATTAGAGGTAGTAGAAGTACCCTCTAATGTTTACAAAATTAGAGCAGACGAAGATGGCTCTGAATTCGTTGATTATTTAGCAGCGATTGAGCATTGATAATAACTAATAGCCCCACTCTTTAAAGGGTGGGGTCACCCTAAAGAACTAATGAAAAGTAGAGATAAGCCAAAGCTCAGTGGAGAATGCTTGATGCTAGCAAGTCTAGCAATATGCATTTCAGAATGTGGGTGCAATGTATCTATGGTACTTGATCATATTGAAGATATGACTGTCGCGGAATTGATATCAACTCTAGGTCCTAATGGAGTTAGATTTACATTAAATAAAGAAAAGACAATAATAGGAGATGAATAATCAATGAAACTATGGATGGTAATTCTTCTAATGATATTATTAGTTCCGATTTGGGGCTGGTTAATATCGATTGGATGGAACGGAAGTATAGCTATAGCAACGGGAGCTAGCGAAATAAATTATGTAAATGGGGTGCTCCTATTGTTTCTCAGCTTTTGTTTATTCTCACCGCTACTGATTTCAATATCTGTAAAAGTAAGAAAAAGATAGATAATGTAATGCATGTTAAGATTCCATCTGCAGCCTTATAGATATTGGAGTAGCAGCTCTTCTCTCTTATGTTGTAAGAGATATAGGAATAGTCCTAGATGAGATTGAGATTCATTATGGAGAGTTCATTAGAAGTACTTATAGTTTTATAAAGGTAAAACATCTATAGAAATATAGAAGATATAGAGTTCGATTCTCTATTAAGTACATTGATCAAATATATATATCCTTAAGTTATTAGGAGTAAAAGCAATGAAATGGAATGAGAAAAAAGTAGAAGCTTCTGTCAAAGAGTTTATGGAACAATATGAAGGGATGTATGGAGTATATCCCTTAGAAGAGGAAGTCATAGATTACATTAGAGAAAGAACGGCATATCCTGTCGATCAAAAAGAGATGATTCTAATTCTACTTCTGTCAGTAAAAGCTAGTAAAGCCCTAAAGTTTATGTGCAAGGCTGCTCGACTTAGGACGCATTGTAAAGAGGTAAAAACTCTAGGTGATTTCCTAAATACTTTGGGAGTGGTAGAAATCCCCACTCCAACAAGAGAAGAACTGTATGGTTGGAAGGAAACGTGGAAGGAATGCATTTCATAATTTACTATTGCTAATTATTAATAAATTCATTAATCAATAAATTAAGTACTAGATAGATTAAGTACTAAATACATGTATAGGTTTTATATACTAAACCTATAAATGAATTAAAGACTTTAGATTAATGAATTTATTAGGAACAACAATAATCGTACTACTAAGTTTATTAATACCACTCACAAATGCAGCATACTCCTATCAAGGAGAAGTTAATAAGAGTGGTATTAATAACGTTAGAGTACTAAAGTCTACAGATTCACCGTTCAGGTGTGATGCTTTTAACAATCAGGAAGGACAATTATTCATTGTCTATGCCGAAGGTACAGTCAGAGTTTTATGTTTAATACCAACACAGCGCCCAAGAAATTATAGGGATGTAGTTATCCGCAACTTAACTGAGGGACAAAAAGATATGGTAAACAGATATTTAAACTCTCAATAATAAAAGTAAAAAAGAATTAAAGGATTCCTTACAGCAATATCAATGAATTTACTTCCTGCTTATGTGCTCCTTTAGCTTCTTAATTATCAAGCTGCCAAGTCAATGATTAAGAAAAGGAGAAAGAAAGGAGTCAGTAACTTTAATTCTTTAGTTCAACATATTTCGATTAGGAAAATGAATAATCAGAACATCGAGATGGTATTCATATTGATTGTTATTACGCACGTTCTAGCTTATTATATGGGTTACTTTTCAGGTATAGCAAGTTATTAAAAAATAATTGAGTAGTTAATTAATAACAAAGATAAGTATAAAAAGTATGAATATTGTTTAATATTATTGTAATGTTTATCTTACAGATATTCATTAATTAAATGCAAGACTCAATAGATGATTTGTTACCTACAATACAACATAAGTTTTGTAGTTTCACCTTGTACACTGGGATAAACGATAAGGGTATTTACGGTAGAATCGAGTTACACGTAAAGCCTATAAACAATAGTATTCATTATAAATTGATATACGGGGAGGATGAGGACACAATGATATATCCAACGTTGGGACAAGCAGTTCAAGAATTTAAAGATTTAAGTTAATTACTTATGACTATATTTATGAGTCCTTTATTAGGGTTACTCTTTGATTTTTTAGTATTGGTAGAGCCATTGAAAGAATTTAGATTAAGTCAAAGAGATTCTCAGCATTATGTAGTGATATATGATAATGGTTCTCCATTGCCTTGTAATGGAATAAACTTTAAAGGTCACGTTGTTCTATCCGTATATCCTAATTCAGGATCAGTACAAGCTCGTTGTTTATCTGAAGACTTAGCAAGTCTATTAGATAGTATAAGATACAGCAGGTTGTCAGAAGAAGTAAAGGATCAGATAAGGATAGTGCTTCGAAGGTAAAGATTAGGTTCTATTGATTATTAATTAACTCTAAATAATAATCAAACTTTCAATATGTTCAAAAGTCCTAAAAGGAGGAAAAAGATCTTTGATGATGGAGATATATTAGTTTTTTACAATCCTCTTAATGGTAAAGCAGAGATAAAGTTATCTCCAACACATAAAGGGGAAGAGCCAGCTGTCTACCATTCATGGAAGACATTATGGATAGAGCGAGATTTAGGCATTGGAGAAGCCTGGGAAAGAATCTCAATTTCTCCTGAGTTCATAGCAATCAGAAAGTCACTCTAGACTACTAGAGTAGGTTAATTGTAGTGTAGTATTGAGATAGTAACCTTATAATAATTTAGTTACTCTAAGTCAGTACTATGATAATTAATACCACGATATTAGAAGAAGGAAGAGGTTCAGGTAGATCTACTAAATCTCCTAAACAAGTTCCCAAGAATATATTCAACTTTTATCAAATAATATGAATAGAATTTCATCAATTCTTTTAATAGGAATTTTAGCATCATGTTCTAATACTCCTAATCCTCAACCCCAACCTCAACCTCAACCAGGTCCAGTATTATCTGAGCTGTCTATAGAAACCCTCCCTGACTCCTGTAGAGTAATAGATGGTGATACTATAAGTTGTTTCTTAGATGGTCAACAAGAGTCTATTCGATTATGTGGAGTAGACGCATATGAAAGGACACAAGAAGGGGGTGATGCAGCTACAGCAGCATTAGAAAGACATCTTAATAACTCTGGTATAACCTTCACAAGGGGAAATAGAGATAGATATGGTAGGATCATATCTTCTTTATTCACTAAAGAAGGAGAGAGTATAAATGCTGCACTGGTAGAAGGAGGTCATGCCTTCATGTATACGACTTATGTGGGAGGATGTGCTGATGAGCAGTTTATTAGAGAAGCACAATTGAACAATCCGGCCGTACCAGGTATTGAATTACCTTGGGATTATAGAAGGAATAGATAAATAGATTCCCTACAGCTAGTAAGTAATGACTATCGTTATGATAAATCTAAGGGAATCAGCACTGACAGTAATTTTTACCTAGGCAGATGGATGATAATAAAGAAATGTATAAAAGTAATTATTTCCAATATCATCCATCTTCTCTTTGGTATTTATCCCATGATAATGGGACACATATATTTATAGAATGAATCTTTATATTAAAAGATATAGAGATCATAAGGGAGGATGAATGAGTAGCATCAAAGCAGTTAGGCCAAAGATTTCGGTCCCACAATCTACAGTGGAATTATCAAGACAACGCCGATCTGTAACCAGGGGAAAGTTGATGAAGATATTCCTAGACTCGCTAAGAGTGAGTCCAGGTTTAACGTTAAAGGTCATATTTTATATAAGGGACATTGAAGGCCGAGGAGAAAGGAGAATTTTTAATACGGCTTTTACCAGTTCATGGGGAGATCAAGAAGATAAAAGGGTGGAACTTCTTAATTCACAGATCTTCTGGGAATTAATAGTGAAATATAGTTCATGGAAAACAGTGCTTGATTTAGCATTACCAATGATGGAGAAAGTGCTAGTTGAGACAGAAGAAAAAGAAGAAGAATATAAATTAAAAGTTATAGAAACGTCTTCAGGTTTAAATATAAAGTTAAAGATAAAGATAAACGCTAATAAGGATAATGAGAAGGAGAAGGAGAAGGAGAAAGATAAGACAAACTTCAATTATCTTGTTTTATTGGAGCTTATAAAAGATACGTTAAGAAAAGATATGAGTTCAAGGAACCCATCTCTCTTAGCGAAATGGTTACCGTCAGAATATAAAGCTCATGCTGTAGCATATCCTAATGCCTTTAAAGCGTTAGTGTCGTATATAAGCGGTCAGAGAGGAATAGCAATATATAGAAAGACATTGACTAGCTTAAGATCTAAGATAGGTATTGTAGAGCAAAAGATGTGTGCCAATGAGTGGGGCAAAATAAATTACGGTGATATACCCATGAATGCCCGTAAGAAATACAGACGTGCTCTCAAGAGACACGGAGTGAAACCTAGTAAACGGAGAAGTAAAAGTGAAAAGGTAGAGATAGGTAAAAAGAAAGAATCTAATATACCAACAATAGCAACAGACGACGTTCTATCAATCAAAAGAGTGGTAGAGCATAATCCTCGATACACAGAGGTAGAAGAATTAGAAGCAATTCTACGCAATAACTAAAGGAATAGGAAATTATTATGTTATCAAAACTTCAACAAGAAGTACTCAGCATATTTTTAGCATCGTCAGACCCCAAAGAATTTAAAGAATTTGAAGATATCAGAGATGCGTTAGAATCTGATGTTTCACCATCTTATCTCCACACAGTTATAAGAGAGTTATGTAAGATGGGTTACATACAAGAACAAGAAGGAAAAAGAAGGGCGAATAAGAAAGTCTACTCTATATTAGAGTCATCGGAAAGTTATAAGCCCAACTACACCTATGCTGAAGAACCGTGGAAGATTGATCCACGAATCTTAGATTAGGATGAAAATACTAATAGTGGGGGATACTCATGGAGATATTAAGCTTATATATGAAGCAATAGATTATGCTAAAGAAATGGGATGTAAAGAGATTTATCAAGTAGGGGACTTTGGGTTCTTTCCTAATCTTTATCCTGATTTCCTAGCTAATCTAAATTCTCCAATCCCCTTTTATTTTATTGATGGTAATCATGACGATCATTCAGTTCTAAAAAGGTATCGTCATGAAAATAGCCCTATAAGCTTAGAAGATATGGGATATGACTCTTATAACTTTTACTATATTCCTAGAGGATATATGAAGCTTGTAGGTTCTTCTAATATAATGTTTATCGGAGGGGCTAACTCAACTGATAGACGTTATAGAAAAGAAGGGATAGATTGGTGGAGAGAAGAAACAATAGACTTCTCAGAATATTATAGATGTATAGGTAATGTAAGCTCTTGTAAAGTAGACATCATTCTGAGCCATGAAGGTATTAGAAGTGAGGTAATAGCTTATGAAGAGAAAGATAATTGTAGGGAAGCTATTGAGCAATTGGTAATGTTAGCCAAACCTAGCCTTTTGATACATGGACACCATCATATTAGTTATATGACTAATATAAATGGAACGTGTGTTAAAGGTTTAGGATGTACTTCCAGATCTATGTACGAAGTATTAGTAGTTTAAATTTAGGGGTTGAAGTATGTTAGCAGTTGATAATAATCCTAAACGTACACAAAAATGCGAGTGGGAGAAACTGTACGAGCTATTACTAACAGATGGATTAGACCCTGAGTTAGTAAGCCATTTCAAAGCAATGGTAATGAAGGAAGTGAACAATAAAAAAGTTGAAAAGGAATTCTATAGAGCACAAAATTGTGCGTCTCTAGATAGTATCTGGACATTAGCTCAACATCTTCAATTTGGGGATTTGAGTCACGATCAAAATAGAATCATTGGTATGTGGGCAATTAGAGGGTTCAGCTTATAATGTACATGTACGTAATAGAATACGAGAGAACAGAAGAGAAACAAGTTAGGTTAAAGTATCCAAACGGTTCATACAGTAACATTAGCGAAGAGAGGTTTAATGAACTGTATGAAATTGTTGATGATACTACTTGTATAAGGAAAGAGTAAGATGTAGTAAAACAAAGTAATGGAGCTAAGCAAAAGAGTGTATAAAGCAGAGAAGGAGAAAAGAAGAAAAGTATAAAAAGAAATAAGAAGAACCAGTTATTACTGATATTGATTCTTTATTCTTTGCTTTCTTCTTTCCTTTTAGATTCTTTCTATATCATCATTAAATCATCATTAACTTAATAGAGAGAAAGAATTGATATAGGTAGAGAGTTTATAGACAAATAAGTAAAGTCTTAAAAGAGATACCGTCCTCCGTATTCTCAATATCAGTAAGTAATTAACTGGGGAGGACTTTAAGTTGAATATACAGCAAGTAGCCTTACGTACTTTAAAGATCCAAATTCTAGATGAAGCGTTAGAAATAGGATCTATTCCAACTAGTAATTATACTAAACCAAGTTTAGGTTTAGAAACAATTGGGGCTGTATTTATCTCATTAAGAATAATTCTTCTTATTTGTCATCAACTAAACTCTACAGTACTGCCTATACAATATTTCTTTGGTTCGTCTTTAGGAGAACAGTTCTGTAATATTGCAGAAGTGAAAGGGTTGGGTCGGAGTGTATCTGACGCAACATTCAAATAATATATAAAATGATGGTATAGAAAGATCTTTAGTTTTATTTATTTAGAGGAGTATATACTATGATACATTTACATGAAAGTAATTACGTAACACCAAAATTGAGGGCGTATCTATTAACGAAATTTACTAATAAAAGGGCAGTATGTCCTTTCTTTCATTGGGTAGTAGAAGAGAATGAAAATGGAAAGGATTGCAAATTCATTGGATATAATCCTTTATTAGTAAACAATTACAAGAGGGTTACATTAATAGTACCGAAGATAGATGAAGTGGTATCCTGGGCCGATCAATTAAATAAAGCTACGAGACAAGTTAGTTTTTCAGTCAGAAAGGAAATAGATGATGCTTTTAAAAATGAAGAAACAGAATTAACAACCAGAAAGAGGCTATGTTCTAGACTATCGATTACTATTGGTGATGCATTCAGAATCTCACCACATATAAATCCGTTAACTAAGATGGAGGTTATACCATATCAACCTCTTGAGGGATTAAAGGATAAAGGATTTATAGAGACTAAAGACGAAATCCTTGTAAGTATAGATTTAAGTTTAGCTTCTACTTTTAATTGGTCTATATCTCCTCAAGAATATAAATTATCCTTACCAGATAAGATTACATTTGACAAGAGGAGTGGCAAATTATTCATGAAGTGGAAGGAAGAAGAAAGAGGAACTATAGGATGGAATGGTACAGAAACTATCATTATAGGTGACTCCAATATTCATAAAAAGATGCCTGAGGAAGGCATTGAGATAGAGAGTCTTTCTAAAGCCCTTCAATTAGAAGAGATGTTAAAAGCAATCTCCTCAAATCTACATAAGAAGATTCAAGAAGAGGTAAAAAGAAAAGTAATACTTAGTGTATAGATAGAGGTGTGTCCTAATGGTCGTACTTTATAAATTCGTACATAAGGAGATTCAAGAAGAGGTAATAATATTATCACTTGAAGTAGCTGTCGATAGAATAGAGTTGTATGAGAGAGCCAGTCTAGAAAGTCTTTCAATCTTTTTTAGGATTAGAAGAGAGAGATTAAAGAAATTAAAGCAGTTAGAAGAAAGACTTCAACAGAAAATGTCTTTACCTCTTTTAATTCCCCTTACACCGAAGGAGAGATGTTATAAAGACTTTCCTAAAGGTTGGTCATTCATCAAAGATAAGAACTAATTAATAGAAAGAATGAACAGTTTCATATTAGGCCCTAATGGAACCCCAACTCAAGATTATATTTTAGAAGGAGATTGGGTTTTAAGATTCAGACACGATAAGCATGAGTCAGATGGACTTGGTATAGCCATATATTACCAACAGCAGTTCAGTGTTAACCTAGATAAATACGAGGACCCGAAGGTAGTAAAAGTCGATATAGAAGCTCTCTATACGCGACAGGACGGAGATTTTATTAGTGGACCTTTTGAGATCCACTCAAAACGTATTAATTTAAATGTATTTGTATTTGTAGTTTTCTGTGCATCAGAAAGAGTTTATATGGGATTCAGTGGGAAAGGAATTGCCGCCTCTGCTGAGAGTATAAAAGAATGGTGTACGGAGTTTATCAGTTTGAGAAAGGAGCAGAAACATCAACTATCTTCTATACTCACATCATCAATTTGGGAGTATATAAAAGAGGATAATGATAACGATGACAATGATGATGAGAACGGTTAGAAAGGTTAAAAAGTATGTCATTAAATAATCCAGATATACTTAGGATCGCCAGAGAGTTATATATAGACAATTACTATAAGAGTGATCCTAGAGGGGGAGTACCTCCCTCATCGTTTATTAAAGACGCGACTACTCTATATGAAGAATGCAAGAGTAAGATAGAAAGGAGTAAATACAATGGCAAACCGCCTTATGATGAACTAACAAGGATTATACAGAATAGTATTAACGAGTTATATGAGGATGTGAATCAAGGATATATATATAAGAATTCTAATATCCATGAGTTACTGGAAGAGTTATTTCTTTCTCATTCTCATTCTCATACGTATTCTCCTTCTCATACTAAGGTTAAAGGATTAGAAGAGAAAGAAGAGATGCCTTGTAAACTTCGGATAGTCTGGGATAGACTCATGAAGTTTATGAATAATGAATGATTGTAATTCATACATATAAGATAGAAATATTACAGTCATTCATTATTCTTGTTAAAGAAGATATTAAATAAAAGAAAGGAAAGAGAAAGGATAAAGGAAAGATGGTTACTGGATTAGTATTAAAGGAAAAGGACACCAAAGCCCATAAAGGACATAAAGTAGAGCGTCCTTTAAAGAGATCAGAGCGGACTAAAAAGTATATTAAAAAGGTTACAAATGCTTCTACCTCCAAGGCTTCATCTTCATCTATAGAGTTAGCGGGAGCATTTGATTCATCAGGAAATAAACTAGAGCAATTAATTGAGGTCTCGTCAACCTCTTATAATCTTGTCAAGTTGGCAAGCCAAAGTGATTATGATGCTGAATTAGATCCAAGAAGAGATGCTTCTTCATGGGACGGTGATCCTACGAGTCATGCCTTGAGACAGAGAAGAGGGGACTTGAATGAAGAATTAGTAGCAAGCATCCTAAAGATGTTTGAGGTGAAGGAGCTAGTTCGTTCACAACAGTTCTCGCCAGCGGATGATTTATTCGGTGTAGACATTGCTGTCCAACATCCTAGTGGAGCTTGTTACTTCTTCCAAGTAAAGGGTAGTGAGGCGGGAGTAATCTCTGCAGCTGCTAAGTTTGGTGTGTCAAATATTGACTGTGTCAATACAGTATTCGTCCGCTCTTGGAATGAGGAAGGTCCTAAAGAGTTATTAAAGGTCTTAGTACCTTTAATGGTCAAAGCAGGCTTTAAACTCTATAAAGAGTATCAGGTAGCCTTAGAAAGAAAGGTACCATATCCTAAAATCGTTAGAATTCTAAGTTCGTGGAAGACTAACGAAGAGTTAATGAGAGTAGGTAAATAAATTAACAAGTCTATAAATATTAGAGATATAACAGGTATTGAGTTGTATCTCTAATATTATTTGCATATAGATTCAATATCAAATGGTAAAGAAAGTAAGGTATAGAGTATAGGGTGTAAGATATGACAAGAAGAGGAAGAAAAATCATTAAGAGTCCTAGATATGATGTAGATAAACTGTTAGAGGAATCTAAATGGGTTCTAACACATAAAGACCCAATAACGTTAAGTTATGAAGAGTGGAAAATATTAATTGTAGGTGAATTTTTCATAGTTCTTTTGAAAGAGAAAAGGAAGATCTGTAATCTAAATAGAAAGCAGATAATGCCAATAATACGTAAAGGTAAAGTGAATAATGTAGAGGAAGAGGAAAGTTTATGTATAAAAGTTTACTAATGTAATTATTATGTTGCCCTTTTTGAAAAGTCTGAAGTTAAAAAGAGTTAGACCAAGTAAGTTTATAGTTAGTTTAATTAACAAGAGTTTAAATAAACCTTGTTATAAAGAATTAGAGTTTTTATTTCTACTCTTACTCTATGCAGGCCCAAAGACTAAAGAGAACTTATATCACCATATTATTGAATATGGCCGTAGTCTTTCAATGGCTGATATAAACGTAATGACCAAAGTATTAGCTAGTGAAGGTTTAATAGAGTCTATTTGGGGGTATAGAGAGGATTTGATTAGTATTACTAATGAAGGAAGAAGGGCTGCAGGAATTATAGAGAAGAAACTGAATAATTTAAAGAAGTTATAAAAGTCTATGATTGAACTGACACCTGACGGAATTCTAGTATCGAATAAAGGGTTATTCTGTGAAGGTTATACATGGCCCGATATTTTAAAGATAATCGAGGAAGATTTAAGACCCGTCTGCAATAGAAGTAATAAAATAATATACTTTACTGATACTAGAAAGACTCCTTATAACATACCAGTAAAAGATATTTTCGAATATATGAGGAGAAATGAAATAGAGTTATTGGAGTCTCTAAAAGCCTTCAATAAATCGATAGGTCCATTTCTTCCATCATTTGTCACTGCAGTATCAGATATAGCTATAAAAGCTTCTCACTCACCTAATAGTAACAGTTCTAGTAAAATAATTAGAGTGTTAGGAGAAGAGGAATATGCACATATCCTGAATGAATATCCATATTTAAGAAGGGGAGTAAGTAGTGCTACACCGGCAGGAAAAAGATTAATAACTACATTAGGTCTCAATCAAGAATTCAGTGATGAGAGATTGATCATAACTAAAGTAGTTTATGATTATATGGTCAATCCAAAATTCATTCCTTTAAAATCTTTTGTTTTAGAAGTCAAGAATTCTAGTTCTAGCTATAAGCCTATTAGATGGGATACTTGGCTTAATAAAAATGAGCCAGATGTATATATGAGTCGATGGTTAAGATTGAATATCAAGGAATGTGTGATGACTGAGTCTAGGAAACAGAGAATAAAGGAGGAGTTAGTTCCTAGTTTAAAACCTTAAACTTAAATCGTAAAAGGGAAGGGAGAGAGAGGAAATTGACTAATATTTATTTAGCCGTAAGTGGAGGTATTGATTCAATGTACCTTCTTCATTGTCTTATCGAAAGAAAGGCAAATATTAAAGTTATCAATTATCATTACGGAGATCCATATTCTGATCAAGTCGATAATTTATTAAGGGAGGTTTGTAATCAATATAAAGTACCTTTAATACTTAGTAGTGAGTTAGAAGGAATCCATAATAAGGATTGTAGTAATAACAATAAGGAAGCTAATTGGAGGGATAGTAGATATAAATTCTTTGCAAGAGTCTTAAATAAAACGAATACAGCTTCTAATGAACGACCTGTATTGTTAGTAGCTCATCATGAAACAGATCAATTAGTTTCGTGGATAATGTCTAGACTGAAAAATAGTCGAAGATGTTTTATTCCTTTAATAGGGAATCATCAAGGTGTAAAGGTTGTAAGACCTCTATATCGAATGGCTAAAGAAGATATAAAAAGAGAGGTCATTCGTAAGAGTATTCCTTATTTAGAGGATCCTGAGAATAGTCATGGTGATAGAGCAGCTGTAGAGAAATTAATCCCAGCGCTCAAAGAAGCCATCTCACAAATGCAAGGAGCTTTCGCTAATCAATACGAAGATTGGTTAAATAGATATATCACTAGCTTAGACAAAGAAGACCAGGCTTTATTAGCTAGTTTAAGTTAGAGTTGTAGAAATAAAGAAAGATAGATAGTACCATCCATGTATATAATTTATGAGACTTCTAGTTTTATCTTATATACATAGATGGTACTATCTATCGAATAGTGATAGAAAGAGCAAGGAAGAAGGAAACAATTTGGTCAATATAAGATAACATCAAACCGTATTTAAGTTATCAACTTAAATATTGACCATCAATGTACTAAGTAAAAAGGCAGGAAGGAAACAATGAAAATCAACCAATTTAATTCCACTACCCAACAAGAACAAAAACAAGTAATGACTACTAGTCGAGTAGCCCTTTATATCGGTAAAAACAATCCCGATTTATATACTAAGGATGTAATGGTCAAGGGGGAGCCTTGGAAACTAGTTCTTGGTCAATTTATCGACAATGCGGAAGGTAATGCTCAATGCATTCCGAGCCTAGTTGTCCGTGAAGCCAACGGAACGAAGTATGAAGAGACAGATGAAAACTTAGGTATCGCACCCATTAAAAAGGGTGACACTGTACGTCTCTACATGAAAGAAGAAGACTACGCTCGTGTTAACGCCGCCATGAAAGATACAAAAGTGGCTACGTTAATTATTTCTCACAAGGAGATTCTCCCAGCGACTTTAGGTCTCGATTTAAGTGACGGAACCCAGCGTGTCGATTTCTTTAACATTACGATGTGGCCGTCGACGGTTAATATGGAAACCTCTGTGTTACGTTTAGGGGCTCCTGAACATCCTTTAGTAGAGGACTTCCGAGAGCAACAACAGCGTGAACGAGAAGAACGTGCTCAAAGTACACGGGAGTCTTCTCCTACTCCTAGTCCTGCTCCTAGTCCTGCTCAATATGCTCCCGTTCCGAGTTATACGGTGCGATAGGATTAGTGCCAGGCCAAGATGAAAGTAGGTTTGAGCAGAAGAAATAGGATTAAAGATTAGGAGGGAAGAGAGTTCAAGATAACTTAAACTTGACTCTCTTCTATCTTTAATCTTATCTTTCTTCCATCTTTCTTCTATTTTTATTGAAGCCATCATATCCATATTTATTAAAATATTATGAAATTAAAAGCAAGAAAATATAACGCTCAAAGAAATAAAACTGATAGCACTATTGCATATAGGTTAATGAATGGACCATTAATAAGAATAAGACCTGATTCAAGCATGGATCTAGAGGGGGGTCCAGTTAAAGTAGAAGAGATAATTAAAATCATTAATAACTGGACAAATAATAGAGGGTCTTTGCTGAAAAGTTTAAAAGAAGTTCAATTAAAAGAATGGGAAATAAAAAGTTCTTTTCTAGTATTAGATACTGATAAAGGGAGATATGAAATTGAACTAAAAGGAATACGACCTATCAGAGGATACATAATTTTAGAAGAATTTAAAATGTTAATCCCAAAAGCACTAAGGGAGCGTTTATATCCTAATGAGGAAAAAGAGAAGCAGGATAAGTTAAGAATAATATCAACCTATGATTATTTTCCTAAAGAGGACCATTATGCATTAGAAGTTCTAGAAGAGATTTTAGAAGATTTAATAAATGACAGATTTTGTGTCATCAATAAAGATGGTAAAGTAGAGTTATTATCTAGAACAGAAGCTCAAATATCTATTAAAGATGAAGAGGATATATTAAAGAAAGGTATTAAATTTGAATGTCTTAGATACATATCCCAAAGAAAAGAATTAACTTTAATATAAGTCCTTTCCTCATGGACTTATTAGGTATTAAGTATTAGATATTAAGTATTAGATATTAGGTATTAGATATTAGGTATTAGATATTAGGTATTAGATATACAGGAGTTAAAGTATGACCACAAAGAGCTAATTAGAAGAATGAGTAGTAAAGGAAGAAAAGAGGAAAAGAGAACTCGTCCTTATGTCCTAAGGGTTCCTAAGATTGTAGGAGGAGATTACGTTTATGAATTCTCCCCAACAGATACCGTAATCATCCCATGGAACGCAAAGAGTCCTCATGAATGGACAGAGGAAAAGATAGTAAACAACCTTCGTATAGGGGGAGAAGTTTCTACAGAAGAGATTGATAAAACTGTTTACAATTTCTTCAAGCCTGAATCCATAGAATTCAGGAATAAAAGAGAAGGAATGTCTGGTATGACTAGTCTAGCTGGTTCGTTAAGCTGGAATCCCTTAAAGGTTCTTATGGTTAACAGAACCCAAGAGGGATATACATTGGTTTTATCCAATGACAGACATATAAAATTAACCTTAGAGGAGTACACCAGAATAAAGGGTCTTGAAGAATTTAAGAATGGATCAGTACCACTACAAGTGGAAGAGGTACTATTATTTTTAGACTTCTCTACAGTCAATAAAGAGTGTGTAAGTTAGATTTACACATTCTTTATAGAACGAACTAAATAAAAATTTAGAGGATATATCTTGATCTAATAATAATTTCAATAAGTAATTATTACAGATTGAAGTACATATTAGACAAGATATATCCTGGTTCAAAGAAATCCTAAAAGGATGGGATATAGATTTTAGAGATTAATACTCGAATAAACAGTTAAACAGTATCTATAAGTTTGATATGCCGTCCACAAGAACCGTAACTATTAATATAGAAGAAACAGTGTCTTTAGAAGATTATCCTGAAGGAGTTTTTAGTTCTATAGTTGAAAGACTAAAAGATATAGAAGGAATAGAGCTTATGAAAATAGGTGAAAAGATTTTAAGATCAACTTCATCGGGCCCTATAGTAAGTCGAGGTTTAAAGGGATATGTATTAATTGGAGATTTAAGAGACGAGCGTATAGATAACATCAGGTTATCTCTACATCTCCATCAAAACACAAACAATAAGACGGTAATTATTGACAGAGTTTATCTTTGTGAAGAGTCAGAAGAATCTGGTCCTAAAAGGATTTGGTGTCCTTTACCTAAAGATAAGATTAGAGATACTAAAGGAGCCTATACCCATGGATTAGTAAAATGGATTCCTAAGGTAGGACTATTAGATAAATGGAATTCAAGTGTTGGATTAGAGTTAACCAGTCCAATACATACTAATTGGGGGTCTACCATATCGACTTCTTATAAAGCTTTATGGGCTAATGAAAATTGCATACATGAATATACTAAATTTTAATTTAATAATTCAAATAGATAAATTAAAGAGCAGAGATGGGTAGTATAGAGAAGAGCAAAGAGAAGAAGAAGAAGGAAGAGGAAGGGGAAGGAATTGAGAATAAGAATGTATTAATAGTTGATTATAATAATTTCATCAACTGGGGTGTTCTATTTTTAAATGCACCATTAGATGATACATTTGATTTAAAGGCCATATATTTCCTTCTTAAGAATATAGTAGAGAATCTAGATAAAGAGTTTGGAAAGTTTAGGGAGAGATATTTATTTTTAGGAGTTTCTCCTAGATTACCTTTTTCTCAAAGGGAAAGGTTGAGTAACCATGTCTTCAGTATGCGTAGGTTAGGATTTATACCTATCGTGGTAGAAGGTTCAGTCTTTATCAATCAGAATGAGCAAAGAGTTAAAGCAAATTTAGATGGGTTAATATTTGCTTTTCTAATGAGGATTTCAAGAGGAATGAATTCAAAAGACTCATTAGTCTTATTATCGGGAGATTCTGATTTTTCTCCTACACTTGCAGAAATAAGAAGAATGGGACCTAACTGCTTTCAACTAGCATCAGAGCCTGTTATTTCTCGTGCTACAGGAAAGTGTCCTTATTACAGAGATATACTTCAGTATGTAGATCGTAATTAAGATAAAAGGAAAAAAGGAAAGGAAAGGAAAGAAAAGGAGAGAAGATATTATGTCTGCCAGTACAGTCTTAAATTACCTGTGTCACGAACTAGGACTAGATCCTACTCAAGTCAAATCGTTTGTTGAACAAGTCAATAATCTTAAAGAGATTTCTGAGGGAATTCGTAAAGCTTGCTTTACCAAATATGGTAATAAGCTAAAGAAATTAATTAGTCCGGTAAAGAACAGTCAAGATTACTCTTGGTGTTCTACAGTTCTTCAATTATCTTTTGAAGAATGGATGAGGGATAATAAGCTTGATGTGGCTTTAAAGCATGACTTCAATCCTGTGCTTATTTGTAGTAGTGCAGGATTTGTAAGAGTACTAAGCATCAAGCAAGATGATAACAGTATCAAATTCTTTACGGACAAGGTCTGTAATGAAGAGGTAGTTGAGGGAATTATAGTTCAGTTACCGAAACTCATTGGCTCTCTTGAAAGACTTAAAGACTATGAAGTTAAAGATGAATATTTAGAAGTATTTATTGTACCCAAATCGGAGTATTCTTTCCAGAATAATACGAAACCTCAGAAGCCTCAGAGACCTCAGAAGAAGTCTCAAGTAGTAAAAGTAAAAGATGAGACATATAATCCAGACAAAGAATTACCTTTGGAACAAGACTTATCTGTAGAGAGATTTGGAATTATTAGACGAGAGACAAAGGCAAAGAAAGATGGCAGCAAGTCAGTTAGCTTTATCGACCCCGCCTCGGGTCGTAGAAAGATCAACGTTTAACACAGAGGGAACAGGACTTCATAAAGACTTAGAGTTAGGTGAAGTCCTAGATAGCAAAGACAACAAAATAGTAGTCTCTGGAGGGCCGGGAACGGGTAAAAGTTATCACACTCGTAAGTTGATAGAAAGAGCAAAGAATGAGGGAACAAACGTTATTGTAGTAGCTCCTACGGGAGCTGCTGCAGCAGAATATCAAAATGGTAAAACTATTCATTCTTATTTAGGACTGAATGGTCTTAATAGTTTGTTATATACGTTAACTCATTATGCGGAAGGTCAACTTTATGAAGAAACTTTAAAGGGACCCACCTTAATGATTGTGGATGAAGCCTCATTTTTAGACGGGAGAGTGATAGACGAACTCTTTAATCTAGCAGATAAATTGGGATTTAAGATATGTCTAGTCATGGATCCTGCTCAATTATTGGGAGTGAAAGTACAGCCATTCTTCTTATCTTTAAGATTAAGAGAGGTAAAGGTCATCCGGCTCACTAAAGTTGTGAGACAAAAGGACCAAGACTTTGCTGAAGTAATTTCCTTGTTAAGAGGGAAAGACACGGCTAAGAAAGAAAATATTATTCTGAACTATTTGCTTAGTCGAGGCATCTTGTTGGATTCACCTTCCTTAGACCCCAATGAAGTAGATATTTGTCTTAGCCGAAAGATGTTACAAGAAAGAAATAACATCAGGTTATTACAGTTTGTAAATAGTGGTTCAGAAGGTAAAGACTTATATTGCTATAAGGGTCTAGGCAATTCCCCTTTATATTTATGTAAGGGTTGTCCTGTTATTATTCGTAAGAATGATAAGGAGAAAGGTGTTGTGAATGGCGACCTTGGCAAAGTAGTCCATCTATCAACAGAGAATATTTGCATTTATGTAAATAGATTAGACAAGGAGGTGACATATGAGATCCAAATCGAGAGTCAAGGCAAGCTAAAAGAATATAAGGAAGGGTATGTACCACAAGAGGGAGAAGTAGTTCTTGGACTACCCATTCAATTAGCGTTTGCATTAACCCTGCATCTTTCTCAAGGGAAAACCTTTGAGAATGTCCAGTTGTTCCTAGAGCAGCATATGACTACGATGCATGGAGGAGCATTTGTTGGTATCACGAGACATACAACCAGTTTGAAGGTTGTGTGTCCAGTTGATGATGAAGGAGTATTTAATTTAGATTTTCTAAAAGCGTCATTCTTCTTTGAAGAGAAAGCTTTAGAGTTTGTCTAATTACTGCTTCTTATAATCATCTAAAGTATTAAAACTATTTAGAAGCAAAGAAAGAACAAGGAAAGAAAATAGTGGCATTACTGTTAGAAAAGAGAAGGACTCAAAGGCCTGGACTCCCTAAGCCTACTAAAAGGCGAGTCAGAAAGAAGGATAAGTGTAGGTTAAAGGAACATAACGAAAAGTACGTAGAGGAGCTTTTAAGCTCTATCCCGCATATATCAGGTGTATATGTTATAGGGGTAGGGTACAAACAGACGTGTTCTAGGGTAATAGAAGGTAGAACGTTTACTTATGAGGAAATCAGGTTAGCAGACGTACTATGTCTGCTGAAATTAAGAGGGGATAGTGATGAAATAAAAAGTTCTCTGAGAGAAGAGCTATTAAAGCCTGTATATACGAATAGGCAATTAGCTATCAACAGATATCCGTTTGCAAAGGGGGACAGTAAAAACTCCTCTTCCTTTGTAATAACCCGAAAGGGTGGATTAGTAGAAGGATGTGTGTCTAATCTTGAAGAGGCAGTCAGTTTTGCTAGAGAGCTTTTAGATGTATCTAGCAAATTATACCGTATCACTGACTATGTAATAGAAGAGTGGTACGAGAATAGGCTTCTTACACAAATCCAATTCTTTCACCCACTATTGGTGAATGGAGTAGTTGATACTTCAGACCGAGATTGGTGTCATCTTATAGAAAAAGGAGGAAGAGAGGATGTAAAGCCTAAATTAGATGTTCAAACAGGGTTAGCTTTACATGAAGCAAAAGGTGGAGATCCTTCTACCTTTTACTGGCCCTATAAACAATTAGATTAAAACAAGTTAATCTAATCTAATTTCAACAATTCAACAATTCAACAATTCAACAATTCAACAATTCTGAGGAAACGAATATGAGCATCAAACGCAAGAACATTAAAGGTTTACCTTTAAACACCAGCTACAACTTCGGAAAGTCTTACAGCAATTTGTTTGTAGACTTAGTAGTCCGTCGACTGAAGCCCAACTCGAATAATAGTGGGTTGAGAGACACTATCTCCAATCCAAATGAAATATACGCAGGTCGTTCTGCCATCGAAGGGTGGTACAACATCTTAGGTTTATACGAAGCTTCTTATGTAAAAGAAGAAAAAGATGGAGAAAACCTATTCGAGCGGTTGAAGTATCAATATATTACAACCCAAGGTAAGACACATCAGCTACCCATTGCAACCTCAGCTGAAAATGCAGGTCGGGGTGTGACTATTCAAGTGACAGTGGACAGTCAGCAACTGATGCTTATTCAAAACAAAATGAATGAGCTAAATGTAGACGCGGTTACGGTTACTATCCGTATTCCGCATGCGATTCTTCAAGGGGTATTCTTAGCCCCTAATGGTGTAGAAACAGTCACACCAACGTTACCTTCTGATCCTTCAGCAATTGATATTGTTGAAATTGAGCGGTACACTGCTCAGTTCAATGGAATGCCTAGTTTCGTACCGGCTGAATACGCACCTGGTATGGTGGAAAGTATGGTGCTGCAAGCAGCAACCAATAATGCTACTGCTAGAAGCATTATTGCACAGGATCGTCAAGAACTCCGTCTCTCACAGGCTGCTATGAGTAGCAGTGTACTTACTAGCCCCAACGCCTTGTCACGAAAACTAGCAGCCGCTGCTCGCTATTTGCAAGTCTCTAGTCCTAGTTCTTCAAGGGTTGATATTCCTGATAGTTTATTTCAAGGATTGGCTAGTGAGTTAGGGCTAGAGCCTGCACCGAGTGAGTCGGAGTATAATCCTGAGGAAGGAGTAGCCGACTCTGCTGCTAGTTTCCCAAGTGTACCTGAAGAAGCAGCAGCAGCAGCAGCAGCAGAAGGTGAAGTTAACTTTGACTCTCCAATGTAGAGAAAGAGAATAGAAATTAGTTAGATCGTATGCGGAGGGCGGGAGGGAAATCTAACTAATTGTATAAAGGGAAGGGGAGAAAAGGGGTAAAGAGATGAAGGAATAAAGAGAGATAACTGAAACTAATTAATTTAGGAATAAGTTGTCTCTCTTTACCAGTTGCTAATAAAACCATATAAACCAGGGAAAAGGAAAAAGGGAATACTTCATGAGCGAAAGAATTAATACAGTAAGAGAAGCAGATGTAGAATTATTACCGTCTGTATATGGTCTACCTCTACCTTATTACTTTTATTACAATCTAAAGAAGTTTTCTAAAGGCCTACCTGACTGTAGGTCAGTTAGAGGTTGTGAGGAGTATCAAACTATATTTCAGGAACTGCTATATTATCTTGTTATTGAGGAGATAAAGGCAGGTGGGAATCTTACAGTCATTGAAGACTCCCGGTGTGTTGACAAGTTCTTAGGATCAATAGGAGAGGTCAAAATAAAAACTCAATTCCTATCTATCTTTATGAATTTATCAAAACATTCAGGGGTATTCTTTTCTCGAGAAGGTTCTATTTTAACTCTTAATACTTCTCCTCAAAATCCATATATTGTAGAGAGAGTAGATTATAGAATTAATCCTTTAGGTCAAGGAGTTAGAGTAACATCAACTGTGTACGATCTATCTTTATTACGAAAGATAGAAGGGCCTCAGGATCATATATATGACGTAAGAGATATTGACTATGGTGCTCGAAGAAGTCGTAATTTTATACAGTATTATTTACAGACATCTTCAGCTAATTGTCAGTTATCTTATCACTTAAGAGCAAAGAGTTTACTTAAAAATTGCATTACTTATTCAATGTCAGTTTTTATAGGGAGACTAATATCGTTCCTATTATTCAAACTCGTAATAGTATAGGGGGGAGTGGTTCAGTGTACTGTAATAAGAGAATGATATAGGATAAGAAAGAATGCTAAACCCTAGTCTTCCTTTATCAATTCTTCATTCTTTACTAAACTAGAAGAGACTAAACTAGATTAGATTAGATTAGACTAGGGTTTAAATAATTAATTAAAGGAAAGAATCAAACAAGGATAGGAGAGAAGAGGACATAAAAGGTATGATCGATCTAAGATTACCGAAAGAGCCATTGCATATTATAAGTGGATACTTATATGGAGAATGCCATGCTTCTCGTCTAAATGAATACATAAATTCAAGGAGGGAGGAACTTTATAAGGTAAAAGAAAAGAGACCTTACAGGGTATCAACTGAGATTGTAGAGGAAGAAGAAGAAGAGATTGATCTAATTACTCTCTACGACTTTGGTAATAGTCACTATTTAAAAGTTAGTCATAAGAGATTTAGTCTTGAAGTGAAGGGATTAACTTTATTTGAGGTAGAAGTAGTCTGTCTTCCCAACTACTATAAATACAGCAAAGATAGAGATGAAGCCTTAGAAGAATATAAAAATAGTCAACTAGCTTTACCTATTGAAGCGAGTGGTAATAATTTATTATTACCAATAGAAGGTAATGAGGAATTACTTCTAGATAGATTAGAAGGAGTAAATATTAGATGTGCTTATAATGAGTGTCTAATAGATCTAAGTCCGAGTGTTACTTCTGCTTCATCAAAGATAGCTAAGGTAGAGTTAAGGGAACCTACTCTTTCAACTCCTTACTATCTATTGTTCATCATTTACATTCATCCAAAGTCTATAGTTCTCGAGGAGGCGGTATCTTCTATTGAAGAGGCTCTAAGAGATTTTCATTTAACTGTGGAGTGTAAACCTAAATATGGATTCCCTCCGCAGAATGGATTTATGGGTATAGCTTTAATACCCGGATAAGTCCAAATAGATTTCAGATTAAAGATTAAAGATTAAAGATTAAAATTAAATATTTTTATTATCTAAGAATCTCTCATAGAATTCCATATTATGAATTCTAGAAGATAAAGATAAGAATCTAGATATATTCTAATAAAAGAAATAATAAGATAAAGAGGAGAAAGAACAAAGAATGATTATTACATAAAGAATGATTATTACATAAAGAAGGGATAGACATAGGGGAGGAGGAAGGGAAGGGAAGGGAAGATGTCAAGGTTTTTATTGAAGTTCTTATATTGATTAATTCTGAATTTTTAATACAAAACAAATTATCATGTCTCAATCTGTAATGTCTCAATCTATCGTTGATATGAATACAAAAGGGCGGGCATTGCTGTTAATGTCAGCTAGACAGATAATAGAAGAATGTGCTGAAACAAACGATAGGCTAGCTTGGGCAGCACTATTTCTCCAAGAGTTATACGAAGAACTTGACACTTCTAAAGAAGAGAAAGATACGAATAAAACTAGCTAATTAATTTTTATATTGATTTATTAGCTATATCTATTATGAATTTGTATATATGTACATCACTTGGAAGTTAGAGTTGAGTGAACTGGGTAAGGATTATAATATAAATTGATTTTAATCCTTTAAACATATAATAAAAACATATCGTGTATACAGTCGAACCAAATAAGATAAGGAGGTTAAGGGAAATAGATAGTAAGCCCTACACTCTAGAGAGGTATGAGGACTTAATATTAGCCCCTCACGCAGCTTATAGAGGTGTGTATGATGAAGAGAAACAGAACTCAATATTAAATGCAGTAATTGAACTCTATAATATAAGTTATAGATCAAAGGATCTATCGTGCTATAGCGCTATATCAAAAGCATACCAAGGATGTCTAGAGGATGTACCTAAGTTACTAATCGAGAATCCTATGCCATTACATTTGGCAGTAGATTATTTATGTCTTAAAGACGAAAGACTAAAAAGACTTAGTGTAAATCATTTAAGTAAAGAACATTTAGACTGGGCTCATGAGAAAGCGTTACAACATATAAAACGTCATCTTAACGCGTTATACCATATTAAGGCAAAGAACTAAATACATTTCTATTTATCTATCTGTCTATCTATTTATAAAAAATTCATATATATATATATATCTAAATAAGATATTTACTTTATAAAGTAAAGGTAAAAATAAACTTTAACTTAAAGATTAAGTTTTATTTCTAGATTAATTGAGATAAGCCATATTAAGATAAGAATCAGAGATTAAACAATATTCGAAAGGAAAGAGGATATTATGACTTCTAAGGAAAATTCAAATCTCGCATGGTTAGGGATTATCATCCTTTTAATAGCCTTTTTTGTACCTAAATTATTCAGTGGGAATAATATTAGAGTAATCGAACAGATTTGCATGCTAGAAGGATTTGAAGGCAAAGATAAAAGTGTAGTCCATTATACTTGTAGTGATTATAATCTTGCAGCGAATACTGATAGTAAAGGGTTAGTAGAAAAGGTCTTCGTCACAGCTGATTATGGAGATAATAGGTATCAACTTACTGAAGCTGCAGGATATATTACGTGGTTATATCAGAGTAAAAAAGAGTTAAATATTGGGGATGAATTAAGAGTAGAACTTCCTAATAACAAGAAGCCAGTATCATTAGATTTATCTAATGACTTTGCATTAGGGGAACCAGGAGATGTAAGTGAATTATCTCTTCAAATTGATAGTTATGGAAACCTTCTTGAGAAAGATGGTTTCAACTTAGCTCAACCTAATGTACATCCTCAAGGATTATCCAGTGATAATACAGGTGAAGTACAAACCGTTACTTTCTGTGTAATTAACGGGCAACTTGTTTCATATAAAGATGTCCTAATAGATGTCTTCTTGAAGGACCCAGAAGCTGGCTACCTTACAGAGTATGGAAGTCGTCCTTTGGATAAGAGTGAAACATACGTTGTAAATGAGGCGGTATTAAAAAAAGATCAACTAGTCAAGATTCAAGCTTTACATGCAAATGACCGATATTCTTTAGTAGCATCTGAAGAAGTGTCTGATTTAAGTGATTGTAAGGGTTATGGAGACCCGCAGGGTAGAACGGTTACAGAAGTCCGCAATGAAAAGGACTTCTTAAATGAAGTAATTCAAAGAGATATGGGTGTAAGATATCGTAATGATCCTAAGCCGTGGTACACCTATCCAGTGATCATAATCTCTATACCCATCGTCATTCTAGCAGTAGGGCATGTAAGTGCATTTATTAAAGAGATGTTGGAGAGTTATTAGACATTGAAATAGATATCATCATTATTTTAAAGGTATATTGATGATATCTATACGACCATAACAAATAAGTTCAAGTCTAATAGAGGCTGAGTGTCATATATTCTTAGAATAAAGATAAAGGAAAGGAAAGGAAAGATATGAATAAGCTCAATATTATTATTATCAGCATTCTAGTGATCCTAGCGACAGTCTGCTTTAATGCAGTTGCTCCGTTAGTAATGGGATTATTATTGGGACTAGCACTTTCTGCATTAGTGTTAGGTTTAAATGCAGGTCGTTATGCTAGCTTTGTATCCTGGCCTTTGTTAATGGGTCAAGGATTTGGGGTATTATCTTTACCCACAGTTTACATGGCGTTCTTCGTATTCTATATTTCTCAATCCTTTTTAAAGACTATTCGTAGTAAAGAAGAGGAAGAGATTAATGGATACGTTGACAATAACGAGAATAGTGTACGAGTATTACTTGGACTGATTAAAGCAGAATGGCAACATAAGACTATCATCTATACATTTGCTCTGGTATTGCTAACTATATTGGTACTAGTTGGGGTACCTCAATTACTAGTACGTTATACAAGTATTTATACCCCTCTCTTATTAACATTATCTTTGCCAGTATCCATTAGTATCTGGGCTATTTATCTAGTTATTTGTGTAGATAAAAAAGACAGATTTAGCTGGGGTACAGTAGCCGTTTGTACAGCGGGTCTATTGTATTTATTAGCTAATTATTTAGGTAGCTCTCCGTTCATGTCATTGACGGTATTGGGGCCTTTGGTGTTATTATCCAAAAGTAAATTGGATAAAGACCAACTCCAACAGTTTCTTAATATTGATGAGGAAGAGATCTTAGGAAGTCATTATAACTGTAGTCTTTCCGCTAGAGCTATGTTATTAGTTGTACTTTCTAATCTATTTGCCTTTACTTCCCAATCAGCTTTATTAGCTATTGAACACAAAGATAAAGGAATTGATTCTATTCAAGCTCGCATTAACAATGGGTTTATTGGGGCTATTAGTGATGTGGTTTGTTTATTCATTCTAGTTCTTATGGGATTAGTACGTGGAGATATGGACTTAATGGGTCGTCTGGCCTTTGCACCTACTCTTCAAGAATGGATGACAATTCTTCTCGTTTCAATTGGCCTGGTCTTACTTATTGGTAGTAGCTTTGGAGTCATCTTCAATCTCTACAAGAACGTACATTCAGCTACAGGATTATCTGTGATTCTTCTAGACAAGATTTACAAATATATTCTATTAGTTATCTCAGTAATTATTCTTGTAGTGAATATCAATAGCTTGTTAATGGTCTTACTCATTGGTGGCATCTTTACGATGCTCAGTCTTCTCGTCAGAAAGAGTAATACATTGGGTAGTGCGAGTATGCCAGCTATTCCTTTATTTATCTTAGCAACAAACTTTTAGTGATAGGATAAATAAAATAGAGTATTAGTTATATTGACTTTATATAGTAAAGAATGAATTTATAAAGTCAATATGATTAATATTCATGAAGTTGTTTAAGTAAAGTAGTGAGATAATTATTAACTATGGAAAATAACGAACAAATTCATCAACTACCAATTCCAAATATGGAAACTGGAGATCCTTTATTAGATTCTTGTAATATTCCCCCAACACAAGAGTTAAGGATTAGAGATTCTATTAGACAACTAGAGAAGAACAGGCGCATACCTAAAGAAATACTGGAGATTATATTTTACCTACTGGTAGATAATTATCGAAAGAAGAATGCCCTGGTTTATCTTATGGGTAAAGTCTTATAAGTATATAAAAGTATTAATAAAGTAGAGTACTAATAAAGAAAAGGGTTCAGATTTAGTGGGAAGATTAATAATTATAGAAGGTACTGATGGATCGGGTAAAAGCTCTTTAGCTGATTCTTTGTATAAAGAGATAAATAAAAGAGAGCCAGATTCTTGTCTATTAGTAAGAGAACCAGGAGGGACAGAAATAGGAAAGTCTTTAAGAAACATATTAATTTATGATAAGGACTTATCTAACCTCGGCAGATTTTATGGATTCTTAATGGATAGAGCTCATCTTTACGAATCCTTAGTAATACCACAATTAGAGAAAGGGAAGACAATAATAAGTGATAGATCCTTCGTATCTTCTTATATCTATCAAGTAGTAAATGGATTAGTAGATTATGACTTATTCATTCAAAACAATAGAGAAATACTAAAGGGATGTAAAGGTCATAAATGTTCTTTATTATTGCTAAAAGTAGATAAAGAGAATCAAGTAAAGAGATTAAATAAAAGATCAGACAGTCCCATATTTGAAGGTACTGAATGGCTAGATAAGAGTAGAGAACAATACGATAATTTAGACTTTGAGAAGTTGTTATCTGATTTAGATTTTAAATGCGATAACAGAACTCTATCAAGTTCCAATCTAACCATAGAAGCATTACACAATGAGTCAAGAATCATCATCTAACAATAGCATTCTAGATTTTGAAGAAGTAGCAAAGATACCTGAGTTTAATCTTCTTGAAATAGACGATAAAGGAGACTCGGGATCTATAGAAGTATTGGATTGTGAGTATAAAGTTTTACCTCCAACAGCTTTTAGATCTAGACTTTTTGTTTATGTAAAAGCCATTCGCTATATAAAGTATAAGAAGGTTATAAAAATAAAAGACCCAAAAGAAGGTAAGGAGGTAGGATGGTTTGAAATTACTAATTAAAACAGTATTCTAAGAAAGGCAGGATGTCAAAAAGGAAAGAGAATGAAGAGAGAGAGAGGGAGAGGAGAGTAAGATATGTGTACACATATTAGAACAGGGACAAAGAGCATTGAGCACACTGACGTTCATAAAAGAGAAGTGTCAGTAAGTCGTGGTATAAGTATACCGAGTAGTATGGTGTACTTAGGAAAGACGAGTTTAGACAATAGTAGTCTTTTAAATAGACTCAAAGAAGAGAACATTATTGACTCATTTTTACCTTCTCTACCAATTAATCCTTTTCTAAAGTGGGAGAGTGTATCTGATTATTGGAATCCTTATATAATCTCTTGGGTTCCCTTATTAGCTACCCATTATAAAGAAAGAGAAATTTGGTGGCCTATCGAGAAAGGTTATATTCTTGCTGCCATCCGACGAGGTAGACGTCAATACTGGGAGAATGATATAGTCACATCTATCGTAACTATAGAAGCTAGGAAAGAACTAAATAGTTCTGGATTAGTTCATGATCGTTGCCCAGTAATAGTTGAATAAGAATGAAGTAACACTTATATTGGTGTGCAATGTCTGATGTACTTATATACATCAGACAAAGATAGGTAAATAGATAGATAGTCATAAGGAGGTGCTAATGATAAGTAAAAGGAAGGAAGGTTTATTAAGAGGAGGCTGATGATGAGCATGAGGTTTATATTTCCTGTTTCAGGGATGTTAGATCCTTTTACATTAAATCTCGGTCAGTTGTACTCATATTTTTTAAATAGACCCATAGACACTGGGACGTTTTATTTAGGGAGGGAACATTATAACGACGGATTTATAAGAGCCACGCCTTTAATAGTAAAAGGCAAGGACAATAAAATCGTGTCTCTAACCCATCAAGACATGGCAAGTCTTGATAGTGTACCGATTTTATTAGTTAGTGGTATATCTAGTTCTCTAACTCGTTCAGTCAAAGAGAGATTATTAGAGTATATCAAACATAAGAGAAAGGATTATCTTTGTAATCCTCCTAAAGACAAAAGAAATGTGTCTTTAATAAGAGATATCCAGATACAAGTAAAAGTGGATGATGAAGCGGTTCATGTTGAGCATCATGTAGTAAGAAGCAGTTATTGTAAAGAGAAAGCCAAGTGCGAAGTAATATTAAATTACTCAGCTAATAGAATCCAAGGCATAGAGCTTCTTCAAAGTGGTCGTGATCCGACTTATATTGAACCGGGTGTACGAGTAGCGCCTAATATCATATTCGATGAGAGTTACGAATAGAATTCTGATATAAGTATTTATTACTGAATTCTAAAAGATTCTTATCAACACTCCCTTGTTTTGAGAAAGTATTAAGGAAATTGCATAAGGAAATTGCATATGGACATCAGTAAATACGGCGTTTTAGTATACCCTTTAGGGAGACTTCTAAACACTTCACAGGGACGAGGAGATAGATTGATGTTTGGAGAAGTGCCGTCTAAGGGTACTCCCAAAAGTATTGCCAGATACTTTGTAGGAAGAAGAGAGATGGAGGGATCCCCGGCTGGTCTATATTTCTTTCAGGACGGAGAAAGAAGAGAAATAAACTTTCTAAATAAGAGTAGAAAGTATTGTTGCCAAATATTCTACAATAATGATTCCGATAAGATACAAGTAATCACTATCTTATCCAAATTAGGGTTTGGAAAAGCATGGAGGGACGAAGGGAATCTAATCAGAATTGGTGGTATCCACGAGTTGATCGTTGATATCATATCATCAAGTATTAATGATACTAAATGGAAAGAGGAAGTATATTTAGACTTCGAACAAGAAGCATGTATACAAGTACGTAAAAACTTTAGGTATTATCTAACCGATGCGTTACATAGTCAACTTATAGACCTAATACTACAACTAACTCAACAGGGTTCATATCCTGTTGATCTATTAAATCCTCCTACTGATCGTAGAGGTATAAGTAGTCTAGGAAGTAGACTCCAAGTTCACGTAAAGTTTGATATGCATTCTTTATGTGATATGGTCCCTGGTACCTACGACTCCGGTGACACTCTTTATGAAACACTATCCTTAAATATTGCTCCTCATGCTATCCTAGGAGTCGGCGTTGTTCCAGCTCAGGTACTTGATCCTAACCAAGGACATAATGGAGGACATGGTGAAGGTTATAGCCCTAGTTATAAACCGAATCCTATGTTCTTAGAATTCCGCCTAAGACAAGAAAATACAGTCCCGGTTTATGCCAGCACTATTGTATCTACCTTATTTGAGGACGCTGTTTCATCCACACAAGAACCCATTAAAGATCCTGAGGTTCTAAAGGAAATAACTTCTCAGTGTTTAAGGAACATGACTTCCAGTTATTTAAATTCGGGAGTTGGTAAAGATAGAAGACCTGAAGGCGGAATGTATGGGTATAAAAAAGACTCATGTACTTACTCTACTTCTAATCCTAATCCTAATTTCAATCCTAATCCTAATTCTTCATCTGAAGAGTCACAAACCCAAGGGAAAGATAGGGAGAAAGAAGAGGATGACAAAAAAGAGGATCATAAGGGTATAGAGGAACAGAGAGTGAAGATAGAGATAGATAGTGATTCTTTTAAACCCAACAAAAGGTATGTAGAGCTTTAGGTTTTAAGCTTTAAAATAAGTGATAAAAATAATACCTTCTTACAAATAAAAATATGTATTAGATAAAGTAAGAAGGTATTATTCAATTTGCATTGAAACAATAAACAAAATACAAGATTGATAGGAGACTTAGACAATGATAACTTTAAATAGCCAATCAACTGATGGGGTTTTAGATCAGCAACAAGAAAGATTATCAGATCTTTCTACAAAACTTGAACAACTAAATAATCTAAAAGAGTTATTAGAGGCTAATAGAGAAAGCCTAGCTTTAATTCTTGAGGCGAATCAACAGATATCAAGATTAGAACAAGACATCCAAATTTTAAGTAACCAGTTGAAACAAGATGAAGAGCTTCTATCAGTCCTATCACTCTTTGAATTAGATCAAGAATCGAAGGACCTAATTAATTCCTTATTAAGTCCTAACAACACAAATACTAATTTGTCTCAGACTGACGGTCGGGAAGAAGATGAGAATAAAGTAAATACAGATGAAACTGATAAAGCTAAACAAGATGAGAATGAGGCTAAGGATGAGGATGAACATAGGGATTGGGATGAAGATGAAGAGGAACAAGACTGGGTAAAGGCAGCCATTTCTGACACAGCAGAGTTAGTGGCTGCTGATGCAATGGATAGTATTATTATGGAGGAATTAATTGAGTTGCCAGCAGAAGAAGATAATGAAGATAGTACTGGCGACAATGAGAATGATACTCAGGATTCCATTAATGATAATAATGAGGAAGTAGTTACCGAAGACTTCCAAGACTCGAATCAGGGACAAGATCCAGATGATATTGTATTAACTAGAGAAGAAGCTACTAAAAGATTCTTTGAGAAGGAATGGTTTGAGTTTTCTCCTAAGTGGGACAAGTTAGATTTACAAATACAAATGGTGGGAGACTCTAGTGATGTAAAAGGTTATTTCACTAATGATGGGAGTAATAAGGTATATCCATTAGAAGTAGAGAAAATAGAAGGAGAGGAAGGAGAGGAGGCAAGAGAGAGATTTAGACTTATGTAAGCTTTATTTAAGTTAGATCTTTTTAGCAACTCTGAACAAAAGGTGTAAGACAGGCTTTAATAATTGTTTTACACCTTTAATAAATATAGAAATAATAAATATAAAAATAATAAATATAAAAATATTTAAGATTATGAAGGTTTGATAAGGTGAAAAGGAAAGAAGATGTTTAATAGAACTGATGAGTTCTGTTTAGGGCCCAATGACAATGTTATAGAGTTAGTCTATCCGTTATCCAGGATAAAACTTCATGACGACTTAAAGAGTACAAAAGAAATTGACCTTTATGGAAATCGAAATCCTATCAAAAGAATAATTTTAGGAGAATACTTAGCTTTTGACAGGAAAGTCAAAGCTATGGCTAGAGTTTACTTAGACTGGCCACAACCAGCTATAGCAGGCTGTCCATTAGCTTTAAGAGTCAGTACAAATTCTGATGAAGGTGAAAGAAGATATAGAGACTATGTCTCTCATTCAAGCAATTGGATAAGAGATATTCCTACGAAGGATTATAAAGAACTACAAAGTTATTTAGATGGGACTTTATATGAAAAGTTTTTAGTATCTTTCATAGTACCCTTAGGGATATGGGAGCAGGAAATAAAAAGTTTGTTAGTACCTTATCTATATTCTCTTCATAATCCGAATGAGAATGCAGAAGGGGTATCTTTAATAAATTCCCTTCAACTTCATATTCAAGTTCAAGGATTAGCTTCTTACTCAGTGAAAGTAGATAGAATAGAAAACTGTCCTGAGTACATAGAAAGGGTTAACTCTTTAGGAACGAGAGTACTAGATAAGGTTTCCTATCTAGCAACTCAAGAGTTCAGATATGACATCAACAAAATACAAAGAGTACAAATATGTACACCATCTAAAGATGCCAACTTTGTCAGTTCTTTTTATCATCAACATCCTAAGAAATTAGATAGTAAACTAATTGTAAAAAGCTTAGACCCTTCTTATAAACATTTAGGAAGACTTGAGGATATAGATGGGGAAGATATTGACATAAACAAATATTTATTAGAGGTATCTAATCCTTTTAGAGTAGGTAATAAAATTTATATACCTATTTAACAATTAGCGAATAAAGATTCTATTATATTAAGTTAATCATTTAACTAATATTATCTTTATTCGCTAATTGCTAGAGGTTAGGTATCCTATGTAAAAAAGGAAATAGAAAGGGAATAGAAAGGAAAGATATGCAAATCAACAATCCCCTCAGTCAATCTAGAGTTCTTCGCGAGCAGTTGATGGTGACAACTAGATTACCTCTATTAGAAAACCCAGCTTATTTTAAGAAAGATGTATTCTTAGAATCTTGGGATGAAATTGATAGAGCATTCGTTTTAAAAGGATCATCAATGCAGGTGATGGGAGCCTTTGGGGTACCGACATCATTAGTATTGTTCTACTCATTAATACCTCCAGTAGGTAGCTTATACAAGTCCCTAATTAGGAATAAAAAGTTATTCGTATATCGACTTACTAATAGTTTAGAAACGGAGGAATTTGGGTTTTGTAGAAACCCAGAGTTCGAGGAATTATTTAAAGATATAACAGTAACTCGTCAAAGCCTATTAGGAGTTGGATCCCAATTTGTTGGTATTACTGACAAACAAAGTGAAGAACAGAAAGGAGCAGATGAAGCTGCTAAAGAAGAGCTATTGACAAATAATGAGACGGTTTCCAAAATCGTCGAAGGGGGATATTTATTAGTACACTACTCTGATAAGGTTAAGCAAGATAAGGAGTTAATAAAAGTATTTAATCTTCTTAAGACTGTAGGAGTAAAGATAGTCACAGTCAATGATTTATTCTTAAACTCGTTATTAGAGTCTAAAGTTTCGATACATGATATCGAAGCTTTTCTCTATAATATGGCGGGGAATAAAAAGGTTTCAACAACTGAGACTGAACATGAAGTAAATAACGATAAGTATGAAGGGGCATTACTTTCATATGACTTGAATGTGATTAGTAGTAGATATAATACTATGAATATTCAATGTTATAGACGCCCCGACTATTCTTCTGTTTCTCTTAGTTGCAAATTTGATTGGTTTATTGGAGACCAACAAATTAGATATTATGTATCGATTAATGAGGAAGTATTATTCGATACTAATAAGGTTTTATTATTAATACTTGGTTATTTGTCTACGTCTACTAATGCTACAGAACTAAAAGGTAGAAAGGCATATCTAACAGAAGCATTTGTATCTAAAGTCTATGTGGGATATCCACATAAAATGTTAGATTACCATTTGAAGAGAGTATTGGGCTCTCTTGATCTAAATGTGAATATCTATAGTTATATGGATCTCTCGTTAACTAAAGCAAGCGATTCTATTCTTGCTTTAAGGACTTTGACAACAAAGTATAAGACGCCTTTTCTACCCAATAAAAGTGCCAAATGGGTGAGTGTTGATTCAGGAGGTATAGGTGTTACATTTATTCCAAAAGTTAAAGAACTATATACTTTATTGGATGATCTTTTGACATTGAGATCACAAGGAAAACTGGAAGTCATACTTGATGTTCCAACAGAACATCAAGATAAAAGAGATTTCTATCTGAATGTTTTAGATAGGGTATTAGATATACATAGAGACGAGAGGAAGACCTACACTCCTACACGTACTTTACTATCTATCCTAGCAACTATGGATAGGGAACTACTTAAGAAGTTATTTATATCTCTTAAAGATATAGATCTATTGGCTAAGGATCAATGGGAGTTTGCTTTACCTTTTGATCCTGATAAAATCTCTAAACTAGGCGGTAGACTTTTAGCGTTAGTACCCACGGGAGGAATGTGTTATTCTCAATCTTTTAAAGGTATTCAGAATGCAGGAGATGAAAAAGTAAGAAGCTATCTTGATAGTTTCAAGGAGTGAAGTGAAGTGAGGTGAAATAAAGAATAACTTTTATATCTAACTCAATTCTTTTTACTTTATATTATTGAATTGAGTTAGATATATCATTTCATATCTATAGTTGAATTAAATATTTAAATTAATTGGAAGAGACAGTGAAGGACAAAAGAAGTCTACTAGGAGTATAGTCTGTTGGATAAGAAACCAACGATGTAATCTCTGATTCACCGCTTGGTAGTTCACAGAAAATACATAAATAGAACAGGAAATAAAGGGAACGCAAAGGAGAGATAATCATGGTTAAGGTAAACAGAATTCCCAAACCTTATGTGGGAGATACAGCTTCTATTGATGCACAAAAGCGCCTAGAAGATTTAGTAAAAGACAATTTATTAGGGGTTGGGGACGGAAAGACTGTAATTCAAGAGAGTCCTGTAGGATTCAGATCACCTCAAGGGGAAGTGATCCGTTACGCAGGAATCAACTATTTAGTAGGAGTATGTTTAAGCCCTTTAACCCCGGAGGGGAGTGGTCAAGGTCATAGTCATCCTGATACTAAAAGAATCATTTCCACTATCACAGTGGAGCGAGTAGACATACCTGTACCTGCAGGGACTACTGAGACTTTAACTATTGAAGAGTATATAAAAAGTAGAGTAGTTGCTATAAAAGCAGAAAGTCTGGTATCCCTTGGGACACCATTAGTATCTATAAAATCTGCTCAGGATAAAGTACTTCCCATTCTGAGATGGGAATCTGTCCTTCCTGGAAGGGTGAAGGATATAGAAGTAATCCATTCAGAGATTACCAATAATCTTCAAATTAAGATAAGTGTAGAGCAGTTAAGGATATCGGATGTAGAGAAATTCCGAGGATTTAGTAAGTATAGATCTGATGGAGGTTTTGATAGAAGTATTAAAATCCAGGAATCAGGGACTGGTAAATTGGTCTTTAATCCGAATATTCCTTTAAAGGATGAAGAAGGTAATTACCTCCAATTGGAAAGAGTTATTTCCACAGAGGAAAGTAAAACTATTCTCTTCGTAGTGGGTTTAGTAGCTCATGAACTAGGGGAACCTGGAGCTATCTGGGATTCTCTAACGGGACAATGGGAAAACTTTGAAACAATTGTCTCTAAGATGGAAGAGATGATGTTGAAAGTAGATGTCTCCAGATGGGACATTGATCCTGAAATATATTCGGGATTTAAGAACCTTTATGGAGATGATCCTAAATTCATCTTTGATGATGATACTAGATCCATTGTTCATAAAGAAGTTCCATTCTGGCAGGGAGTACAAACTGAAGTAGTAGAAACTCCTACTACCTTAGCATTTGCTGGGAAGACCTCTTTGTTTCTAGAACATATCTTATATTTAGGGAGTGAGTACCCCGTTCTATTCCAGAAGTTCCTCGATTCAATGCGTAGAAATAAAGCTAATATAGTAGAACTTTATTCTGGGATGGGCTTATTCTATGATTGTTTGAACAGCTTTGAAGAATGGGAATATAAGAAAAGTCTTAATGATCCTGAGTATCCTGCAGTATTACAATTACCTCCCTCCTTTGATAAATATCAAAGGGAATCGCTAATCTTAACTGAGAATTCTAAGATAACTTGGAGAGAAGATTTCGATAAAGAAAGAATGCTAGTAGTATTCCCTGATGGAGGAGAAGAGTATAGGTCTAATGCTTTGCATGAACTCATGTTATCTGATTCTTTAGATTGGGATTCAGCTCTTACTATTCTAGAAAGAAAGTTAAGTAAAAAGGATATTAAAGGATTACTATTCTTTTCTTCAAGAAGTACTTCTCCCTCTTTACTATTCATTCCATTAAAGAGTTTTATTCAATATACTCGTAATGGAAATTCTCTTACTTATAGGGACTTTATAAGTCTACTAATGTTATTAGAGACTCCTTTAGATAAGCGAGATGAAGGTTGGAATGGTCTATTTTATAGATCTATCCAAATTGTTAAGGGACGATTAGAAAAGCTAATAGCTGAATCAAATTCTATGGCAGCAAAGATGTCAAAGACAGAGAAGATCTGTCTATCAGCTAGAATTGGTACTACTAATTGGGGTATTATTCGCCCTAATGAAATTCATCTTCATCCAGCGTCGGTTGCTTATTACGGACTACATTCTCACTATTCAGTTCATCTTGATCCTTTGAAGGATCCTGCTAATGATAACGTTTCTTATCATTGGAAGGTGGACGGTAAGATAAGTAAAGAAAATCCTAGTACTTACGGAGATACTGTAGGAGATTATTTAATCTTTGGCAGAATTCCTGTACCGGGAATGGATTTGCTTAAAGTAATATCGAATGAACTGGTGCCTTTTGGTACTGTATTTACTCTCAGCAGTACACATCAATTTGCCAATGAAGGTGATGCAGACGGTGACTCAGTTACGTGTCCTGTTGTTAGAGGTGATGAGTTATTTGAATGTAAAGGAATAGCAATTAATCCTTTAGACGATAATGTATTGAGTTAATTGAATATTACTAATTTGATCATCTATAGATAGGTAGTATGTATTAGCATATCTGCTTTATATATAGATGATCAAACTTTATATATTTATTTAGAAGATTTATATTGATAATATTCTGTATATATCTTTATTTTTAATATGAGATTGAGAGATAGTATCACTAATAAAGTTATTTCTTTACTAGATCTAAAATCTATAAATGTTATTTATATTTATAGGAATGATAAAGAATTAATAAAAGCTTATGCTGACTTTATATATATAGAGCTCTTAAAAAGGTTTCTTCTATTTAAAGGAATTAATGTAAACCTATTCTGTTATGATTCTATAGATGAACATAATGAGAATAGATTGGAGAAATCAGACAGATTAAAGTTAGAGAATATTCTTAATACTTCTTATATAACTTATTATTCTTTAAAAGAATTGAAAGATAAGTTAACAGCTCCCTATAATTTATTCATTATTAATGATGATAAATCTTTAGGTATATATCCAGATTCTAAAGAGGAAATATTTGGACTGATTGATATAGAAAAAGATAAAGGTAATAGTCTAGTTTACTTTATTAATAAATGGTTTCCTGATGTAGACAGTTATGATGAAGAATCTTTATTATCTTTAAATATGAATAAATTAAAATGGTTTATTTATATGGAAGGTAGTTGGAATCTTTCTCATATAGAAAATGTTAATACTATTATCATCAATGCTATATCTTTAAAAGATGTAACAGCATTAAAGTATATGTGGGATAAAAGGTTATTTGATATAGCTAATAGTCCACATATAAAAATGGTAAATAAATTACTATCAGACAATTTAGATGTGAAGGGAACGGTTAATTATATTTATTCTTTAGCTATCGATATAAATAAAAGTTTAGAGCAAGTAGTTTTTCAATCGACTGGGAGAAAACATTTAATTGACCAGCTCTTTGTAAAATGGAATTCTTTAGCTTTCATTCTTTCTTTAATAGGATTAGATTATACTTCCTATATTCCTAATAACTATAACGAAACCCAAATCCAAACTACTCCTAATATTATTGAAGATAATAAGATTGACAATAATAAGGATGACATAGAGAGAATATTAATAATTGAGTTAATTAAGAGAAGACATCAAGCTAGAAGAGAATCTAATCATCCTTTAATTAAAGAAATAGAAGATCTACTATTATTAAGTAATGTGAGAATTACTGATGAGCCGGACGGTTCTACTACTTTCTATAAATAAAATCTATAACACATACTTTATCTTTACAAGGTTTAATAGCTGCTTTCTATAAATGAAATATATACCACATACTTTCTCTTTACAAGGTTTAATATCTATTTTCAAGAATTCAAATATCCCCCCTTTCTTTAAGACAATTGTACTAGATACTAATTCTGAAGGGGTCTATAGTTTATTCTTTATAGATACTAATTATAATTCTATTGATGGAAATAATTACTTATATATTCCTTTAATTAAAAATGAAATTGAGACTATAAATGATTTAGATGTATTTGTAGAAGATGAGATCGTTCTTAATAAAAATAAGCATCCTAGATTAAGAACTAAAAGTCCTATTAGTAATAGAGAAGATTTTCTAAAATATCTTCAAGATGCTAGAGATCTAATTTCGGATAACTATTTAATTGAAGACTCTAAGAATGATGATGATAACTCATACTCTTTACCATTAGTAGATGTCTTCTTTAGATATCAAGATATAGACTTTAGAATTGATGGTAGTTTTTTATTTAAGACCTATCAGGTTTTACTAATTAGTAAAATTGAAGAAGAGCCCTCTACACTTAAGGATGTAGAAGCTTTTATATCAAAGTCAGCATGCATTCATAGTTTGATTAACTACGAATATATGAGTCATCTATTAACTCTTATACAATCTTATTCGTATCCTGTGTAAACTCTAACTAAAGCTAAAGGGAGAAATCGTAGATCGGCATGGATATATTAAAAGCATTTAAAGGAAAAGGAAAGGGAGAAGGAGGGTGGTATAACTTTGACTTCTACAAAGTATATAGTGTAAGAACTAAAGATTATGAAAGTAAAGTAGAACAAATATTTGAATCTAAGAAAGAGGCAACAATAGCATGTGCTAAAAAGAATACTGAATTACTTAATAATAAAACTTTAATTCAGAGCGACGATTTTTATGAGGTTGCTACATTCCAATATATCTCTACCCCTATTAATAATGAATCTCTTGACGTCTCCAATATAAGATCTATGTATTGGATTACTATTAACTTTTCTAATTTAGGTAAAGGGAATAACTTCAATTCGTCTTACCTCTTTTCTTTTCAAACATTAATTAATGAAAATGAACCTATTAATCTAAATCTTAAAGAAGATTATTATATTCATTCAGATAATTTCCCTATCTTTTATATATTTGCAATTAGAAAAGATCTATTACACACCATAACTAATAAAGTCATTACTCACTTCTTATATGAATATTCTCAACTTATAGATCTTTCTAAAATTGATTTAGTAGATATTGAAGACTTAAAGCAACCTATGGATACTTTTGCAAATAGTTTTGTTATTGATTGATTAAATGATTTATTATTTATTCATATAATCTAAAAGTTTTATTGCTACTTACTTGATAATACCTTTATTAATGTATTATAATTA
>Ga0102943_1000031_pt1 | contig 81920 bp, 67 predicted proteins | sample SalPonC_black_MG_FD_78174 | JGI IMG/M metagenome (GOLD analysis project Ga0102943, IMG submission 78174) | Salt pond soil microbial communities from South San Francisco under conditions of wetland restoration - Salt Pond MetaG... | ecosystem: Environmental > Aquatic > Marine > Intertidal zone >...
CAGCAGCCGGTCATCGCAGAGGTGCCGCCGGAACTTTTAGCTGAGCACAGCGGAACCGAACGCAATCGCTATTATCCGAACCACCTGACGTTCTGGGCGTTCTTAAGCCAGACAGCGTGAAATTTTTTTATTCTGAATGGAGTTGAACAACAATTAGACACCAAATTTTAAATTTTCCTGGAGATGATAACCTCACCGTTCATTTTTCTGTATCACGGCAAAATTCTGTGCCAGCAAACGGGTGAACCCAGCCACAGACGTACAGTGATAATCGGCCTGTTCATCGACTCGCACTTGACCGATTGTCGGGAACCAGGCAGCGCGGACCGAACGCGCACCTGCCGATTTAGCCAAGGCCACGTCTCCATCGGTATCGCCAACATAGATGATGTCAGCGACATCGACACGCAGGTGCTCAGCCGCTTTTAAGAGGCCATCCGGTGCAGGTTTGGTGCGCGCAACACTGTCCCCACCGATCAACACTGGAAACCGCTCGCTTCCAAACATGCATTCGGCCGAAAGGCGCAAACAACGCTCACTGCGACCGCTGAAAATGGCCACGGGCACAGCATGTGTTGCCAACAGCTTAAGCATAGCTGCGATCGCCGGATCCATCGCACAGTACTCGGAGTGGTGCTGTTGAAAAAATGTAAAGAACGCCGCAACTGCTTGCTCGCCAATCGTAACATCGCTACTCAAACGACGAATCGCTACCGTCTCGGTCGGTCCCAACATGGCATCTAACTCCGCCTGACTCGGCTCGCGCTTATGCACGAAGTGAAAAGCGTGGGCAAACCCTGCAAAAATCAGTGGAAAAGAATCCACCAACGTTCCATCAAAATCAAAAACGACTGCTTCTACCCCTTCCATTGCGATCCAATACCGTTTGAATGATCCCCAGGACACGATTACCCATCGTATCTATATTGTAAACAGCTTGCATGCTCGCTCGCGTTCGCCCAGCTAATTCAGCTCTTTTCTGCGGGTTGTCAAGTAAGTGACGGATGCCTTCGGCAATGGCGGTCGCGTTTCCGGGCTCAACCAAATATCCATTTTTACCATCTTCTATTATTTCTGGAATACCGCCTACTGTAGTGCCGATGAGGGGGGTTTCCGCATAGAGCGATTGTAACCCAGATTGAGGGATGCCTTCGTTCTGGTAACTGACCAATAAAGCCAGGTCAAATGCACGAAAATAGCGCCATACATCAGTTTGGTACCCAACCATGTGTATACGATCGCTGAATTTCAAATGCTGCACCTGTTCTTCCAAAACTTTGCGCATAGGCCCTTCACCCACCACAACCAGGTGATACTGTGGGAACGATGCGGCCACTTGCTCAAATGCCTCCATCACATACGTTTGGCCCTTCCAACTGCGCAGCACTGCCACATTTCCTAAAAAATGACTTTCCGCAGGAAGCTGCAATTGCTCAGCCAGGTTGCGTCTCGCCTGCTCCCTATCCGGCAGCGTTTTAGGAAATACCAAGCCGGTAGCAACCACGTCGATCCGGTTGGGCTTCACGCCTATCCGATCGATTAACGGCTGCCGTATGCATTCCCCTGTCGTGAGAATATGGTGACATAATCGGTTGTATTGAATCCGGTTGAAGGGGTTCTTCCTGACGGGTGCGCTGATGTGGCGATACCGCAAGCGACACGGCACGTGTGTCCATGCTCCAGCAAACAAGCCAACCCAGCTGTCGACACTGCTATGAGTCGCCAGCACATCTGGTCTTTCAGTCTGCAAATACTGTTTAAAGCGCAAAAAATCCTGCCGTTGCGTGTTTTTGGCAAACGGTATTTCGAACACGCGCATATTTGCTTCCTTCGCACGCTCAATCAATTGTCCGTCACACGGCCCAGCAATAATGACCTCATGTCCACGCCTCCTGAACCATTGGGCTTCGGTAAATGTGCGGATTTCTTGCCCCCCCCAACCATTGGAAGCTTCAGTGTGCACGATCTTTAGTTTACGGGTCATTGTTTGAGTCGTCAGTAATTAGTAGGAGTTACAGATTATTTTGGGTCTATAAACTAAATGCGGCATATGTTATAAATTACTAATTCTCAATAATTATTTTTTAACCGTACCGTTATTGCTTTCGTTCGCATCTGAAGTTAATCGACTCTCAACGAATGTCCAAATGCTTTCAGGCCTAAAATTAATAATGCCAAGTAGCTCAAGCCCTGCCGCATTCATAAGATTTTCTGGCGAGTGCCTTCGATCGATTAAGAATTCTATTCTGTCGCGATTTTTGAACTTATATCTAGATGGGATAAGATATGAATTGTCTATTGCTTCTTGGTAAGCTTCCGTAATCAGTTTTTGGGTAGCCTGCACGTCGAGCAATGTATATTCAGACAAATTCCTCTCTCGCTCAAGCTGCGCAGCTAAATCAACAACCGTATTTAGTGCACTTTGATATTCATGGCGGATCGAGTCTCGATAAAAAACCTTTATAGTTTCCAAAGGAACTTCGTAATCATCATAGTCGAGTGACGGGCATTGAATCTTTAGATCGTCTAAAATTTCCAATCCCTTCGAGTAAGCGGAGAATCCAACGAGAAAGTGGAGAGCACTGCCTTTCGCACCCATCAATTTCAAACCTGATTGTGATAGCTCTTTACAATGCGTATAAGCCTCCGTTGCACTTCCAGACAATAGGCTTTGTTGAAAACGAATTATTTTAATGGCAGTCCAGACATTAAAAGCGTCAAGTTCTTCAAAGACACTATCCGGGGCATAGAAGCCATCGACTTGCCATACATTAAGTCGCAACGCTTTTCTTACTTCGTTCTCCACATGGGATGATGTTTTCAGCAAAGTGGTAGCTTTCTTGTCATCCCAATGGCCATTAATTTCATACGCTTCAACAATGTCGTAGAATTCAGAAGTATCAATTGTTCTAGCAAGTTCATGAACGTCCGCTAAAATCCTCAGGCCATTTTCATCTTGTGCAACTGTTCGCCAATCCAGACTTAAAGAGTGACGTCCGAACAAAGACAAAGGAATAATAAAAACCAGGAAAATATGTTTCATTTTTTCGCAGAATCTAGCAATTCATACTTCATAAAAACCTCGCGGGCGTTGGCCAGGGCAATCCGCAAGCCGATGCTCCCATCTAAAAAACCTCGTTTTAATAGATAGCCTTTGCAAAACCGCCAAGCAGCTCGACCGTATTTTTCGGCAAACTTGACCTGCTTACCCTGCGCCTTTTTCTGCTCCGCCCATAATCTTGCATAGCGCTCCGAGCGCTGCCGCTGATCGCGCCAATCGCGATAGGTATAATGTTTTAACAGACCTTGCAGTTGTCCCACCTCGCCGCAAATCGTCAAGCTTTCGTGCACGGCCACATCTGCCATAGCCCATACATCGCTGCGAAACAGGCGCACATTCCAATCGGGAAACCAGTCGCCGTGTGCAATCCACTTACCTTCGAAGTGGACCATCCGGTTGATCGCATAGGCCGCTTTATCAGGTCCCTTGGCGAACAATTGCCGCAACTCGTCTAATAATTCAGGCGTGATGACTTCGTCGGCGTCCAACCACAGCACCCAAGAGCACTGCGCCTGCTCAAACAGTTTGCGCCGGGTGGTGCCGAACCCTTCCCATGCAACGGTATGAATGGTCGCTCCTACTGCCTGGCACAGCTCAAGCGTGCGATCCTGACTGCCGGAATCAAAGATAATCAGCTCACTGAAAGCGTCCAGCGGGGGCAATGACTGCTGCAGGCGGTCAGCTTCATTCAACGTCAACATACACACCGATATCGGCAGATGTTCTGAACCTGGCTGTGCAGCTGTCACGGACACTGCCTTTCTACGCGTTGTAAAACCCTCTCCAGTTGTGCCATTTCATTTTCTTGTGTATACGTCTGCACCGAAGCTGCAACCCTTCCAGCCTCTGCTTTAAAGGTCAACCATTGTTCGCTAAGGGCTCTCAACGCATCAGGAGCAACACTGTTCAGCACCCAGCCTGTTCTGCCCTGCTGGATCACTTCCGCGGCACCGTTCCAACAGGTGGTGATGACTGGGCAATCGCAGGCCAACGCCTCCAGGCATGCGTTCGCAAAAGGATCGTACGCGGTGGGTAATATCAACGTGTCGGCAGCTTGATAGTAGGTCACCACCTCTCGGGTCGGCTCGCGAAAAATCACTGCAGGTGCAACGCCCAATTCTGCCAGACGATGGCGGTAGCGATGGGCTTTGCCTTTCCCGACGACGACCAGATGGATAGGTTGAGTCGCATCCGCGCGCTGCGCGTGCGCCAAAAATTGGAGACTGGCATGGAGCCCCTTGCGCTCCCAGCCACTCCCACAAAAAAGCAAAAGCCTGCCTGCTTCGGGTAGTTGCAAGGACTGTCGAAGCGCTGCTTTATCGACAGTCGCTGGTTTAAATACACGGGCATCAAAGCCATTGTAAATCACTTCGACCTTGTCCATGTAGGCCGGGTAAAAGCGCGCAATATCCTGCTTCACCATATTTGAATTCGCAATGATCGTGGCCACACTTTGTAACGTCTGGCGCTCTAAACGCGGGGCCAACCAATGCCAGGGATTGCAACGCCAACGCCATGAGCGCCCATAACGCAATTCAATCCAACGCCGATGTACCCCGTCACCCGCACGATACACGTACGCCTTCGGACCCCGTTCCATGCTGAAAGAAAGGTTATTCGGCTGGTTTTCAAGCAAGCGGTTGACATGCAATGCATATTGATAGGCTCGCCACCAATTGGGGCCGCGCACTCCACCCATTCTTACCCCGGCCACTTGCGCTCCGGCGGTCACCACATGAATGCGCCACCGCGTATCTAAACTCTTGGCAAAGCGCTCCATCACCTTTTCTGCTCCACCAAAACCACCGCGCATGCGTCGCAGAATGTACAAGGTGCGCGGGGCTTGCGGTGAATGGGCATTCGAGGTCGGAAATGCAGTTGACGTGGACATGATTATATCAAGCGTGAAGCGTGAAGGGTGAAGATTCAATCCAGAATCAATGAAAAAGTTCTCGCTGGACTTCAGCTTGCTGAACGTCGCAGTGCACTTGGCTTTTCCTCCGCGGCAAACAGCGAGACAACACACCCGTAAACATATTCATCTAAATAACTCGCAAGTGTATGCTAGAAGCTCAATATTTCAATGCATTGTCCAGTTAAAGTGCTTTTATTTTTTTATGTTCACACCTGCCGACATCGAGTGCATCAGCTTTGACGCCGCGGGCACATTGATCCGCCCTTCACCTTCCGTCGGGGCAATTTACGCGGAAATGCTCCGTGCACACGGCGTGCATGCCGATGCTGCTCAAATAGAAAACAACTTTCGCTGTGCGTTTAAACAGATTCAGTCCCAGGCGGGCACCCTCTTGAATAAGCCCACTTGGAAATCGATTGTCGCCCGTACCCTGCAGCCGTGGACATGCGACAACTTCAACGCACTTTTCGAGTCGCTGTGGCAAACATTTGCTTTGCCCGAACGGTGGACGATCTTGCCGGCAGTCTTGCCGTTACTGGAGCAACTGCAAGCCATGCAATATCGCATGATCGTACTCTCCAATAATGATGCTCGCCTGGTGTCCGTGTTGAACGGCCTCGGACTGGCGAAATATTTTCAGGCAATCTACATTTCAGCTGAAATCGGTTACGAAAAACCAGATATCCGGATTTTTCAGCATGTCACCCAAACGCTAAACACCCGACCTGACAACATGCTGCACGTGGGCGATAGTTTCAAACACGACCACACAGGTGCCCTGCGGGCGGGCTGGCATAGCTATTGCCTTGGAATCGAACCCCATTCGCTCACCGATTTGCGCGAACAATTGCAATAGTCACTTTTTTTGACACAGCTCATGCACGCTCATTCTTAAATTTGATTAGTGAGGATTAGCCACATTAGCAGTACTTTAAAAATCGATTTCCACCCAATTGAATTGCTCTGCATCTATCTTTATCGACGGCTACTCTGCCCGGCTGCGCGCGTCTGCTTCGATGGCGGCCTTGAGTGCTTCTAAATTACTGTGCGTGATGGCTTTGACCGAGGCCAGCTGCTCTGCAGAGGTAACCGCTTCGCGCGCAAAACAATAAAATTTGATTTTCGGCTCAGTACCACTACCGCGGACTGCATACGAGTAGCCATTGGCTAACTCCAGGAAATAGAAATTCTCTTTGGGAATCGCGACGCCATCGGCATCCTGCAAATCCTCTACACCGAAATCGGTAAACTTGGTGACCGCCACGCCGTTGAGTTCCTGCGGTGGTTGTGTCCGGTAACTCGCAATAATATTTTTTATCTTACTCGCACCGGCAGCGCCTTCGTAATAAATATTCAACAGTGTTTCCAGATGGTACCCATATTTCAAATACAGACGATCTAAATATTCGGTAAATGTGATGCCTTGTTGTTTCAACGCAGCTGCCAGTTCACACACCATGATCACGGCGGCATTCGCATCTTTGTCTCGCACGCGATCGCTGGCCAGATAGCCATAACTTTCTTCTCCCCCAAACACGTAAAACGTGCTGTATTCCAACAGCAACTCCACCCGCGTAGACACATCAGTGCGATTGTAGTCCAGAGCGATGCCCTCTTCTTCCAGCATGCCTGCCTCGAGTTCCTGTTGATATCGCTCCAGCTTGGCACCGATCCACTTAAACCCGGTCAAGGTGTTGATCAACTTCAGACCATGCGCCTCAGCAATGGCAGCTTGTAAAGGAGTGGTCACAAACGTTTTGATCAATGCCGCTCGTTTACTCCCTTCCGCTGGCAGAATACCGATTTCCTTGAGCTTACTGACACGATATTCAGCCAGCACAGAACCGATCATATTCCCGGTTAATAAGACCATTTTGCCTTCCTTATCCCGAACCGCAATGCCCATGCGGTCACAATCCGGATCGGTGGCCAGCACCAAATCAGCACCGACAGCTTCTGCCTTGTCGATAGCCATTTGCAAGGCTTCGGCATTTTCAGGGTTGGGCGACTGGACCGTGGGAAAACGGCCATCCATTTGCGCTTGTTCTGCCACTTCAACGACCTCCACACCGTATCCTTGCATCAAAGGCACGGATATCACTCCACCCGTACCGTGAATGGGTGTGAACACAACTTTCGGCGCATGGTTGGCCATCACCTCTGGCTCCAGCACGTTATCTTCTAGCACATCGAGGTAGGCTGTATCGATGGCACCGGACAGTATGACTACCCGGTCCAATTTTTTATCTAAAAATGGGGGAACATCTGCCCAGCTGGTCGCATTTACCTGCTCGATAATCCCTTCTGCGTGCGGCGACACAACTTGAGCACCATCGCTAAAATAAACTTTGAAGCCATTGTCGTGGGGGGGATTGTGGCTGGCAGTGATGACGATTCCAGCGGTTGCCCGCAACTCGCGGACCGCAAAACTCAAGTGCGGCGTGGAACGCGGCCCGTCAAATATCATCGCATAGCCACCCAGCTGAGTCCAAGTGGAAGCCGTCAGCTCGCAGAAATGCCGGGAAAAATGCCGCACATCGTGCGCAATCACCAACTTCGGTGGCGAATAGATGCTTTCCTGTGCGAGAAATTGCGCACAGTACCGATAAAGGCCCATCGTCGCTCGAATGATGTTAAAATCGTTGAGCACATTGGTGCCCACCGCCGCGTGCTCTGGAGAGCCACCGGCAGAAAGCGTGCCGGTCTCGCTGTTAGCGCTGATGCGACCAATAGTCCGCCCGCGCATGCCGCCCGTGCCAAAGGCCAGCATTTTATAAAAGCGATCATTCAGCTCTTCCCAGGCCTCTTGTTCGATCAGTTCTGTGACAGCTGCCACGGCCCATTCCGGTAGAAAACCGCCCGTCAGCCATGCCTCTAGATGCTCAAAAGTGCTTTGCAGCAATTGCCCACTTTTTGCTGCCGTCTGTAGTTTTTCTGATATTGCCATCGCCTAAATAAATATTAACATTTTATACTTAAACTACTCAATTACAGTGCCGGATGCGATACCTGGTTTTTCTGCCAGAGCGTTCCATTTCGCCACAAATGCCTCTTCGCTATCGGCAAATAACGGACTTATCTCGAACTCGATTGCAGGCAAGCCAGTCTCATCGACTTCCAGTGCAACGCCAGCTGCCTGCACCCAGCGCGCAAACTGGCGCAGTTGGTCGTTCGCACTCGTCTTGGGCGAGTCGACACCTTCGGCATTCTTGACGGGGCTAAATTCAGCCGCCCGCGCCGTCTCAATCACCACCGGGTTCTTGGCAAACGGTAACGCATCGAACACGAACATCTCAAATTTAACCCCGTTGGGTGCCTCGGGAACAACCGGGTTGCCTGCTGCATCGACTGTTTGAACTTTTTTATCTGCCCGGTGAAAGGGCAACGCAACCGTGGCGTCGCTGCTGCCCAAGCGCTGTACAAAATCTCGGTTCATGATGTGGATTGCAATACTGCCAGCATTGAATAACAGTTCACCATTGGCGTCTTTTTTCTCCGTCAGTTCCTCGGGCATATCGCTGTATTCAACAACGACCCCTTTACCCCCTTGCATACAAAAATGGCCCATTTTTTCCTCGGGGTAAGCTTTGGGTACCATTTTCGAGGACAACTCACTTTCGCCCGCCAAGTGGAAGCCGATAAACGCCGGATCCACACAATTCACCAGCGGATTATCCACTTGAAAATAGCTGATCAGATCCGCACCGATACGTTCCATTTGCACAATCGCACCGCTCCTGACCAACGCCCGCAACGCACCACCATGGCCATCTGGACTCATCGCAATTTGCTGTTTGTTTGCGAGCATGATCTTACCTTCGAAATTCACCGCAGGCATAAGCCCTTGGCGGAAAAACATAACCTGGTCCTCCGGCAACCCAAAATATTGATGATCGGCAAAAAAACTTACAGTGGCTGCGTGGTTAGTATGACTGGTCATAATAAACCAGTAAATCGGTGCCTCATACCTGCGGGATGCCGCCAGTATTTTTTCTGCAAACAATTGAAACAATGATTTCTTCGCCACCGGTGTGGTCGGAAAGGTGCCCTTCGGTCCATCAAATCCCAAACGCGTTCCCTGGCCACCGGCAACCGTGAAAGCGGCTACCCTGCCAGCTTTGAGCGCCGTTTCTCCCAAACAACGCGCGTATTCCCATGCAGTATGGTCCCCACCGTGTTCCGGTAAGGCCGTATACGGCGCCGGTGCTAAACCGTCAACGTCGACACCATGCCCCTGATCATTGATCACCAGTTGCCGAACTAAATCATCGACTTCTTGCAAATCGATCAGGGCCGCTTGCTCGAGCAACGCCGTTTGTTGCTCTGTTGAGAGCTGATCTAAAAAGTGGAAAACCTGCCCTTGGCCGGCTGCATTGAAGGAGTCTACGAGTGCTTGTTGATTCATGTCCGCGCGTATTCAAGTGATTATTAGAGGCCTGAACTGCAGTGTTTAAGCGCACACGGGCGCGGTTTTCAAGGATGAAAGTCGTAACGAAGATGCACGTGGGGCGTTATTCTACACAGCTCTAATCTTCAGGAAACCGGAAAATCACCTCATTTTCACGCGAATATCCCAAGCGCTCGCGCACCACCTTTTCAAAGAAATCCACATCCGTCAGCATCTTCTTTAAATAGGCGTGGCGCGCCTGATAGTTCGCGCTTTTTTCGAGCAGCGTCTGGCGGTACTCCGCTTGCCTGGCTTGCAGCACCTGCAATTCTCGATTGGTTTGGAAGAGTAAGACCCCCAGAGAAATAAGGATCCCCAATAAGACAGTCGCTAATACAGCGATCAACGTTTGGTGAAAAATGACGACCTTATTCTCCATTGTTTCGAGGCTATAGATACAGATGTGCGCTCCCCAATCCTTATTGAGGTAATCGCCCAGAACTTAACTTTCTTCAGTAGCGGGCTTCAACCAATTTTAAACGGTCAGGTTTGTATGCATTTCTGAGCTTGTTGAAAAGGGAAAAATCTCGTAATCCTTCTCTCTACTGATCACAACAACGAGATAGATATGTCCGAGTCGGCTATCTGTGCGCTACATTTCAGTCGTTTTGTGCAGGTCAGGAGAACGTATAAAAATATTTCATAATCGATTATGTATCAAGAATTTTATGGATTCAAGGAGATGCCGTTCAACGTCACTCCAGACCCTAAATTCCTGTTCCTCAGCCCGACCCATCAAGATGCGCTCTCTCACCTGCGTTACGGAATTGAGGAAAAAAAGGGGTTTATCGTGCTGACGGGTGAAGTCGGCTGTGGTAAAACAACCATTTGCCGCACCTTGCTGAACGAACTCGACGAGAACAACTGTGAGACCATCCTCATTCTCAATCCGCGCATCAACGAAGAGCAGTTGATCGTGAACATCCTGCGCGAATTGGGTGAACCGATTCCTGAAAATTCTGCGGACCTTATGGGGCACCTGAACGATGCCCTACTGCAACGCATCAGCCGAGGAAAAGATCTGGTCATGATCATTGATGAAGCACAAAACTTGAGCTTTGAAGTGATGGAGCAGATACGCCTGCTGTCCAACTTGGAAACAGACGACCAAAAGCTCCTGCAAATCATCATGCTCGGCCAGCCGGAACTCAAAGCCAGGCTACGCGAAAAACGCTTGCGCCAACTCAAACAGCGCGTGCTGGTTTACTACGACCTGTTTCCACTCAACCTGCTGGAAACTGAGGCTTACATCCAGCACCGTCTCAGTTTGGCCGGTGGCATGGGGCGACCGCGATTTACCGGCCCTGCGGTGCGCAAAATTCATAAAAAAACGCAGGGAACGCCTCGATTGATCAACAATTTATGTGACAAAGCTTTACTTTCAGCATACATTAGAAACTCTGATTGCGTAAACTATTGGGACGTTCGGAGAGCCTTTAAGGACACCAAAATCTAAATCATTCCTCGTGAGTCTAATTAACCAAGCACTTAAAAAGGCACAACAGGACCGCATTGACGGCTCCCAATCGACGGCTTCCGCCGAAAATCGTGCGCATCCCTACACTGGAACGCGGGCTGGCAATCCCGCCAATTCGACGTCGTTCGCCATCATGAAATATCTGATGGGCGGGCTGCTCCTCATCGCCGCACTGGGGGCCGCTGTCGCGTTTATGCTCACTGTCATCAACAAGCCCGAACCAGTGGCAGAAACACTGCCAGCGGAATTTGAGGTCAATATTAAGCCGCAAGCACCGTCTACACCTGCCGTCAGTCCACCTGCGGCAACAGTTGCTGCCACGCCGGCATCTGGCGCGCCGCCTGCCCCGACGGAAACCGTCGCCGCGCCGTCCACCATAACCGCAGCCGTTGTCGCGCCCGCCACCTCAACAACCGCCGTTGCCGCGCCAGGCGAGCCAGCGTCAGCCGCCGATAACCCCAACGACCTGATTCAACCACCCGCGGACCAACCCGTCTGGATTGGCGACGACACGCCACAGGCTCCACAACCCAAACCCGCAACCACCGAAAAACCGGATCCCAACCCAACTGTTATCGCATTTCTGGAAGCATCGCGGATAACGGGTGTGCGTGTTGCTGGCAACGAAAGTAAAGTTGTCATGAATAATAAAGTTTTTAGACTCAATTCTGTGGTCGATATGAAAACTAATCTCAAGATCACTGAAATCTTAAACAACGAAATTCAATTTGTTGATGCGTCAGGACTCCGATACCGAAAACAATTCTAGAGAGCGTCCAAAACTCTCTCTCCGCAAAAAAACAAGCCCTGCAGGTGAACAGGGCGCAGCAGCCGATCCCACTATATCCAAGGATGCTGAAACGTCCAAAAGACCTCCACTGAAAATAAACAAAAACACAGAGGAATCAACTGCACCCGCAGCTGCATCTGCACCTCAAGCGGCCTCACAGACCGCTCCATCATCACCCACTGCCGATCCTTCCTCTTCGGCCCCTACTGCCGAGGAAGCATCCAGCCAACCCAAAAAACTGGGACTAAAGAAACACAGTGCACCTGCGGACGCGAATGCCCAGACCCCTCCGCCTGCGACCGAGCAAAACAAGCCTGGCCCCCACCCTTCGCAACCCCCAACACCCCCCAGCACTGCCTCTGAAGCAGAGACCAAAACGGATAAAGTGCCGCCGTTCCCGCCCTCAACAACTGCTGGAAAGGCGACCATACCCAGTTCAAAACCGGCACCGTCAACACCGCCTGACGTGCCTGAGCGCACCCCCGGCAAACCGCCTCCGATCCCGATTTCACCGCCTGCCACCGGTGCGGTCCCGCCAGCAATGGCCGCGGATACGTCCAGCGCAACCGCAGCAACGCCACCGCCACTACCGCCTAAGGATCTGATGACTGAAGATCTGGAAAAACTGGGCAAAGGTGAAAAAAAAGGCGGCCATATGGCCAAAGCCATGGGAGCATTCCTCGTTGTCGCATTCTTTCTCGCCGGTGCCGTGATTTTACTGGTGCTCGGCGTCAAAACATTTCTATCCTCTGATGCAGCAAATGACCCGCAAATAACGGCAACGGAGCCGCCAATTGCGTCGGCCAGTGAGAGCGCGACTCCCGCTTTAAGCATGCCAGATGAAATATTGCAACCCGCTGTATCTCAGTCGCCAGAAACACCTGTAGCAGAGCCATCTGCAGAGGTGCAGGAAGTGAACACGACCATCAAATACGAACCCACTCCCAAACCGAAACTGAGAAGGGCACGGCCAAGTATTGAAGTCGCACGCTGGGTGGATAACATGCATCCAAGTGGTGTCTCCTCGCGCAGGATCTTTATCGATGGAACGATGTTCACACTGGGAAGCGTGGTGAATGATTTTCCTAAAATTGTCTGGGTGGATGTCGATACCCAACTGGGCGTGCTAACCTTCGAGGATGAAAATGGCGTCCGCTATGAGAAAGACTTTTAAGCATTCATACGAACACCAAATATCTCCCAGTAAAACAGGCTTATCTAAGTAAAAACTCAACGTTAGCATTAAACCAAAATAAGTTATTTTATGAGAATTTTAGTGACGGGAGGTGCCGGATTCCTCGGCAGCCATTTGTGTGAACGCCTGCTGGACGCCGGACATGAAGTAATATGCATGGACAATCTCTTCACCGGGCGCAAAGCAAACATCAGGCACTTGCTCAGTCATCCAGATTTTGAATTCGTCCGACACGATATCATCGATCCCTTTAAAGCAGAAGTGGACCGCATCTACAACCTCGCCTGCCCGGCTTCCCCGATCCATTACCAGTACAACGCGATCAAGACGATTAAAACCTCAGTGATGGGAGCCATCAATGTTTTAGGCCTGGCAAAGCGCCTGAACGCACGCGTTTTACAGGCATCTACGTCTGAAGTCTATGGCGACCCATCGGTTCATCCACAACCCGAAAGCTATTGGGGCAATGTCAATCCCATTGGCATTCGCTCGTGCTACGACGAGGGAAAACGCGTTGCCGAGACGCTATTTTTCGACTACCATCGCCAGAACCAAGTCGATATCCGCGTCATGCGTATCTTCAACACTTACGGGCCGCGGATGTCTGCAGACGATGGACGCGTCGTCTCCAACTTTATCGTCCAAGCCCTCAGAGGCCAACCGATCACGGTCTATGGCAAGGGTGAACAAACCCGCTCGTTCTGCTATGTAGATGATCTCATCGAAGGCATGATACGCCTGATGGATAAGGATGGCATCACGGGCCCGACCAATATTGGCAATCCTGGAGAATTTACCATCCGTCAACTTGCAGAAATCATCATCGAAATGGTCGACAGCCAGTCGGAAATTATCGAGGCCCCTTTACCACAGGATGACCCTCAGCAGCGGCGGCCAGATATCACGCTGGCCCAAAGAGAACTCGGCTGGGAACCGACCATCGATCTGCGCCAGGGATTGGAAAAAACCATCGCTTATTTTGCTGAAACCATCCAGGCCTGAGCGACGGCAGCTGGCTGCCTCTCATACAATTTAACCCAGGCCTTGCCACATGGCCAGCCTGGGTTCATGGATTAACCCGAACATCTCACCACTCATCGAGCATAGTCGCCCATGACCAAACATGGCTGCATTTAGCACTGCTATTTTCTAGACCTGAACCATTCTGCTTCGACTCTGGTGATTCGGGTTAAGCGTCTTCAGCGCAGCACATACAAACACTTGTCCCTCGTGCCTCACTGGCAACACTACATTCAGGTAAGGCCTCTTCCGACTTGACAATCCCTGTACCCAAAACATGATACAGATTTACAAACGCACCCACCCATGCTAAAAACATTGTGAAACTGTCGATCAAATCCAACCACAAAGCTCCTATCTATCAACAAGTAGTCGATCAGATTCATTTTGCGATCAACACTGGTAAACTGCAACCAGGAGAAAAACTGCCCAGTCTGCGCGAACTGGCCTACAAAAATAAAATCGCGCTGAATACGGTGGTCAAGGCCTTCAAGGAGCTCGAAAACAATCAGCTTATCGAAGCGAAAACCCGACGTGCCTATCACGTTTATGCGCAATCTTCCGGACGTGAACAGGGGCGCTACGCAGCCCGTGGTGTTTCCGCCACAAAATCTGAGGTCCATGCCACTGTCGACAAAATGGACAAGGGGGTATTTCCGACTGCTTTCTGCAAAGTTACGGAGGACTATTTGACGGGTGATCCCAACAAATGTAATATCATCCACGCTGACGGCAGCGGCACCAAGTCGAACGTCGCTTACCTCCAATATCGCGAAACCGGCGACCCGTCTGTTTTTCGAGGTATCGCGCAGGACAGTATTGTGATGAATATTGACGACCTGCTGTGTGTCGGTGCGACCAAACGCATACTGCTGAGCAACACGGTCAACCGGAATGCACGCAATTTCCCCGGAGAAGCGCTTGCACAATTGATTTTTGGCACGGAAGCCTTCCTGCAAACACTCAGAAGCTATGGCATTGAAATCAACAGCGGCGGCGGTGAAACGGCGGATGTCGGCGACCTCACCGGCACGGTAACGGTAGACTCTTGTGCGGTTGCAGTTATGGACAAAACTGAGGTGATCACGGGAACCAACATTAAACCAGGGTTGGCCATCCTGGGCATCGCGTCCGCGGGCAAAGCCATTTATGAAGATGCCGTCAACAGTGGCATCGGCAGCAACGGCCTAACTAGTGCACGCCACGATCTATTGTCCCCCTACTATCGGAAAAAATATCCAGAGACCTTTGACCCTCAGACCGCAAAGGACCTGGTTTATTGTGGGCCGTATAAACTGGAGGATCCCCTTCCGCATTCAGAAATGACCGTAGGAGAAGCGCTGCTCAGCCCCACCCGTACATACGCCCCGATTATCGCCAAGCTCCTGCAACGCTACCCCAACAAAATCAAGGGATTGATCCACTGCTCTGGAGGTGGGCAGACGAAATGCTTGCGCTTTGGGCAGAAGGTTCACTACGTTAAAGACAACCTGCTTACCATCCCGCCCATATTTAAAGCCATCCAGAAAGCCAGTGCAACAACCTGGAAAGAAATGTACCAGGTCTACAATATGGGACATCGCATGGAAATTTATTGTGCACAATCAATGGCGGCAAAACTACTGCAAACCATTCGCGAATTCGGTGTTGAAGCCGAACAAATTGGTTACACCGAAAAGAGCCAGCAAGCGGACCATCGCAACCATCTCACCCTTTACCATGGTAAGAAGAAACTGAGCTACCAAAAACCCGTTTAATCTGAAGCGGATAAAATATCTACACCTTTAACCCGAATCACCAAAGTCGCAGCAGAATGGTTTCTGTCTAGAGAATAGCAGTGCCAAACGCAGCCATGCAAATGCAGCTGAGTAAACACCCTGCAAATTCGCATAGCAAGTTGCGTGCTGCTATTGTCGGTCATGGGCGATTATGCTCCGTGAGTGGTGAAAGATTCGGGTTTATCTGGCATGAGTCTGCCTTCGCGCAGCCCGATAACCAGTACGGTCACCACGATGATCGCCAACATAGTCCCCGGCTTGCTTTCTCTGCTCCGATATACCTGTGGTTGCTGATAGTTTATCACAACCCACTCTACGCCTGCAAAAACGTAAGCTCCCGCCTGCACGTAACAAAAGCAGGCGAGTCATCGGAGATAAGTGGGCTACTCACGGCAACGGACCAAATGCCTTAATAAGCAATACAAACTACGCAAAGTCGGCATGGCCACGCCCGCAGCTTCCCCCCGCCTGAGGGGTTCACCAAAAATGGCTTCGACCTCCACTTCTCTCCCCTCCAGATAATCGATCAGACTCGAAGGCCGATAAGCTCCCATACCGCGTGTTACCTCCAATTGCTTTTGCAAAAATCCGTCGCTCAGTTCATGCCCCATAACCCTTGCAGCTGCCCGAATTTCCTCCATCAAGGCACGCGCCATTTCCACCAGTGGGTCGCTGTCTACAATAACGTCAGTGGTTATCCCACCGCCAGCAATGGCCAATCCATTGAAGGGGATATTCCAGCACAATTTCTTCCACAATGACGCATCCAAACTGCTGGAATGCTGACAGTCCACGCCTGCCCGCTGAAATATCGCTACGATTTGTGCAACCCGATCCTCAGGTGCGCCACGATAGGCTGCAATGAACAACTGTCCTGGTAAATAGTTTTCAATAATGCCAGGCCGCACACGATTAATACAAACAAAACACAGGCCACCCAAGATCTGTTCAGCGGGGACGAACGCGGCAATTTTCTCCACATTCCCCAGCCCATTTTGCAGCGTGAGCACCAAAGTATCTTCTTTCAATAAAGGGCTTAGCAGTTCGCGCAACATACCATTGGCGGTCGCCTTCAAAGCGACGATGACCACATCGCAGGGACCTATTTGTGCTGTAGAACGATAGACCTGCGCCGGGTGTACATAGTAACTTTCCGCATCCTGACGCACCTCAAAACCTTGCTGCTTTACCGTCTCATAACCGCTGCGCATGTGAAAATGCACGTCCCGGTTATCGCGTGCCAGCTTGCAGCCATAATAACTGCCAACAGCTCCAGACCCAACAATGGCGATTTTAGGATTATCCCAACTCATCCTCGCAATTTAAACCAAAATTCGACAGACAGAAAGCTCAAATCAAGCAACGAATACCTGAAGAGTGTCTCCCCGCTCCAAAGCGTGCAAGATGTTCAGTTTAGCCCTCCGATGTTGCCAATTAAATTTGGAAGTGCAGTGACAGGTTACCGCTTTGTTTTAGCCGCGGGGTGATCCGGCAGCACTCCCAAAAAATAGACGACCGGCTTAAATTTAAGTATTTGTAAAAATTTCGTTAACTTATAAGAAATTTGTAAAAATTTTATTTGCAAAAAAACACTAGATGGATGATCTTAAATGCTAAACACATTCTACGCAAACACACATATGCCGACTTAACCTCCTAATAATTAACTATTAAAATGTGATTTTGAGCAGTTTTTTTTTGCCCACAAACCCAGGTTTTTATAATTTAAATTTGTAAATAATTTATTAATTTAAATTTTTATCTAAAATTTCTTTAATTAAATTTGATTTTAGGACAATTTTTCGGGACAATCATTGCGTCTTGCCCGATTTCGTTTTCTGCTAGCCTTATACACTTAAACAAGCATTCTTTGCATCACAGACACTTACGTTATTCAAAGATACTTTGTATTACGCTATATTGACCAAATTGCCTACAGAAGAAGATGAACGCAACCTTTAATCCAGCTTCTCACAAAACCTGTGCCTGCTGGGCTGCAAGGTTGCCGAAAACATCACTTTTCATGCGCCTTACATCAAATAAAAGGAGGCTACGATGAACAAACGGTCGTGGATGGTCATTGGCAGTAATTCGTTTTCGGGTGCCAGTTTTATCCGCTGTCTTTTAGACCACGGCATAGCGGTTACAGCAGTGAGTCGGTCAGCTGAATATCCACGTTGCTACCTTCCTTACCGTTGGCAAACGAACGAAAACGTTGTCTTTCATCAACTCGATCTCAACCAGGGCACTGCCGCCATTGTGCAACTGATCAAGGAGCGCCGAATCACCCATATCATCAATTTTGCCGCCATGGGCATGGTTGCCGAAAGCTGGTTGTATCCAGTCGATTACTACACCACTAACGTGGTGGCGAATGTCAAATTACACGAAGAACTGCGCAAAATTCCACACATTGAGCGCTATGTCCACATCTCAACCCCGGAGGTATACGGCAATACGGAGGGCATGGTAATGGAAGACGCTCCTCTGAATCCCAGCACTCCTTATGCAGTATCGCGTGCTGCGTGCGACCTGCACTTGAGATCATTGCATGAAAACTACGGGTTTCCGGTTGTCTGGACACGAGCAGCCAATGTGTATGGCCCTGGCCAGCAACCCTACCGCATCCTTCCACGCACGGTTCTGTGTGCTAAGCTCGGCATGCGACTCAAACTCCATGGGGGCGGCCAGTCGGTCCGCAGTTTCATTCACATACGGGACGTTGCAGCAGCCACTTATCGGATTGCAACCGCCGGTAAAATCGGCTCGGTGTATCATTTGTCAACCGAACGTTTTATTTCGATTGCTGAGCTGGTTGGGCTCATCTGTGCACAACTCGGCATTACGGCTACCGACATTGTCGACATTGCGGAGGAGCGTCCTGGCAAAGACCATGCTTATTTTCTCGAAAGCTCGCGCATTCGACAGGAACTCGGTTGGAGCGATAGCATCCGCCTGGAGGATGGCATTCGGGAAACCATTGAGTGGGTCGATCGCTGGCTGCCCGACATCCGGCAACACCCCTTGGACTATCAACACAAGGCATAAGGCATAAGGCAACGATTGCAGTAGACGTAACGGATTTATGATCGCAACCCTTCACAAAACCAATAAACTGATAGCCTATGAACAAGCACCTGCAGTATTTGGCGAACTGCGTCGCCAGGGACAACGGATTGTTCAATGTCATGGCACGTTTGACCTGGTTCATCCGGGGCACATCATCCACCTCGAAGAAGCCAAAACCCACGGTGATGTATTGGTGATCACCCTTACCGCAGAACCGCATGTGAACAAGGGTCCCGGTCGCCCCTATTTCAACGATACCATGCGCGTCAAATCACTGGCTGCACTGGAGTGTGTCGATTTTGTGGTCGTGGTCCCCTTTCCAGCAGCCGTCGAAGCAATCGAATGTGTATCCCCTGATATTTATTGCAAAGGCACCGAATACAAAGACATGAACAATGACCCGACTGGCAATATCGCGGACGATGTGGCAACCGTCCATCGAGTCGGCGGCCGCATCGAATATGTCGGCTCTGTCGTCTACAGTTCGAGCAAGCTTCTCAATAATAACTTTTCAGTGATCTCTGATCGCGTCAAAGCCTACTGTAAAGAGCTTTCTGCCAAGTATACCCCCAGCCAATTTCGCGACGCAGTGGAAAGTTTTGCAAAATTAAAAGTGCTGTTGATCGGGGATGCCATTTTTGACCGTTACACCTTCGTCAACGTCCAGGGGCTGACGACCAAAAATCGCACCTTGTCGTCGCGCTTTCATGATGAGGACACGCAATGCGGCGGAGCACTTGCTGTTTACAAACATCTCAAGGAATTCAGTCACAACGTGGATATCATCAGCCTCGTTGGCAATGAACCCTGGGTGGACGCCGCCATTCGCTCGAACGTTGCCCCGGAAGACGATCACATCCTGCGTGCTGCTGATTTTCGCACTACAGTCAAACAACGTTTTGTGGAAGAGAGTAATCGCAGCAAAGAACTGACCAAATTATTTGCGGTCAATTACATCCACGAAGCAACGCCCGATGCCCGGACAGCGTCTCAGCTATTCGACAAAGTTGCCAAGATGATTACGAGCTACGACCTCGTTCTCATCACAGATTTTGGGCACGGGCTCATGCAGCAACCCCTGCGTGAACTCGTGCAGGAAAAGGCCGATTATTTAGGCCTTAATTGCCAAACCAACAGCAATAACCACGGCTTCAACATCATCAATCGTCAATATAGAAAAGCGGATTGTTTTTCCGTGGACGAACAGGAAATGCTCCTCGCCTGCGGACTGCGCGATCCCGACTTCAAACAGGAACTGGCGGCGATAAAGTCTGCCTTCCAGGCGCAATATTGTTGGCTCACACGCGGGGCAAAGTACACTCTGGGCCTCAATGGAGTGGCCGCTGCCACTGCCCCTTCACTACAAAAAAATGTCACGGATACCATCGGCGCCGGAGACGCCCTGTTCTCGGTCGTCACCCTGGCTGCCCGCAGTGGCATCCCCATCGATCTCTCCACCTTTATCGGCCAACTCGCGGGCGCGCAGGCCGTCGACACAATCGGCAATACTCAACCTGTTAATAAAACCAAACTTATCAAAGGCGGCATGGCTTTGCTCAATTATTAAATGGAGATGATAAGTTGATAAAATAATAAAGTGGTGAATATGGGAGAGTATAAGCGTTATAAGGATTTATTGATTTGGCAGAAAGCAATGGAGTTGATAACCGAGATCTATACCGCTACGCGACGGTTTCCAGCTGCAGAGCAGTTTACACTTACGTCGCAGATGCGCACACGTCTAAATTACTGCGATAGTCCAACAAGTATCCGTCTGCTCGAAAGCTGTGCCGAAATCGAAAGCATGCTAAACAGCTTTATCCGAAAACTACCTTCCAGATACAAAACTTATCATCTTCCTTAATAAAACAATGCATCTATCCACACAGACCCCAAAGCGTATCCTCCTGACTGGTGGCTGCGGTTATGTGGGCACCCCCCTGACTCAGAGCTTATTGAATGCAGGGCACACGGTCACGGTTTTCGATGTACAATGGTTTGGGAACTTCCTCAGACCACACCCTGACTTAGAGGTCATCCAGGGCGACATTCGTAACATTGACGCAATTCCCATGGAAGGGATTGACGTCGTTTTGCATCTGGCCAATATTGCTAATGACCCTTGTAGTGACTTGGATTCCAAACTGAATTGGGAAGTCAATGTACTCGCGACCATGCAAATCGTTGAGAAGGCGATCGCGCACGGCGTTCAACAGTTTATTTATGCCAGCTCGGGCAGTGTGTATGGAGTCAAAGAAGAAGCTGAGGTCACTGAGGATTTGTCACTGGTCCCCATCTCGGATTACAATAAGACCAAAATGATTAGCGAGCGTGTATTGTTGAGTTATGCCGACGCCATCACTGTACAATGCATTCGCCCAGCCACGGTATGTGGCTACTCGCCGCGCCTGCGCCTGGACCTTTCCGTCAATATTCTCACGCACCTGGCCCTGAAAAATGGTGTCATCACGGTGTTCGGTGGCGATCAAACGCGGCCGAATATCCATATCCAGGACATGATTCGCGTGTATCACCATTTCATTGAGCTCGGTGCGGAAGCACCCGGTCTTTATAACGCGGGTTTTGAAAATATATCGATTATGGATATTGCCCGCAAGGTAACTGAGTTCATCCCCGCTGACATCCAGGTCAGCCCATCCAATGATCCGCGTTCTTACCGGCTGTGTTCAAAAAAATTGTTGGCCACCGGGTTTGAGCCCCGCTATACCATCACCGACGCGATTCAGGAACTCAAACAATTGTGGGAAGCCGGTGCATTTCGCGACAGCGATTTGAACTACAATATAAAAACCATGCGAGCGCACGAAAACCTCGATGCGTGCGTATGTTCAATTGCAGAAACCACCCAAGCTTAAGTTTTTCGATAATCCAACAAATATGGTCGCCCCAGCTGACAGCACGCTCGAAAAATGCATCCGTACGCTTAAGGAGCATCTTTGCGATCGTGATTTTAAAATTGTAAACGTCGAAGACAACACAATCGGCTTGCTCGGCACTGACACCAGTAGCATTCACCAAGCTATTGACCACTTTAAGCAAAACGATGTCGATCGCGTCGTCGCTCCATACCTACCCGATGAAATCGCCCCACATGTAAGCGACGGACAATTGGATTATTTTTGCCAACATTTCTTTTTTCTACCCACAGTGATAGAGGATGCCTGGCTCGAAAAGTCATCGGTAACCAGCAGAAAATACCAAGCCACATTCTTTTATGACTCCAGCGAAGGCATTAATGCTCATGCAATCACTCAACGACAGGATGAAAATGGGCGTCCGCTGCCGATACCGGTTGCACTTAGTGAGATGCAACCTGCACTTGCAAAACTGGACGCACACTACCGTCTTATCGATCTCAACACAACCCCCCTTGATGCATCCCTTTTCCAGAATACGGCAGCCTGCGTCATTTATTTGAATGACCTCAACCGCCTTTTCGAAATATGCCTTTTGGCGGCTTACCACGGCAGTGGTACCTGCCACTGGCCCCAACAAACCACAGGGCCATTCGGACTTCGCTTTCTCCTCGCGGGCATCCGACTACAGACGGTGAATTTTGAATCCGGGAGCATCCGGGATATATTTAAAGCTATTGATAATTGCACTCGAAAAACGGCAGATGCTTACCATATAGATTCAAATTGGGTTAAACACACGGTCCATCAATTCAGGCTGGAGAATGCATGCAGAAACATAAAAGCTCAGCTTGCGAATCGCTTCGGTCAACCTGGCAAGAGCGAGAAGCTCCATTACCCGTCTTTCATCAATGACATCTATGGCGATCCGCCAGCACCCGAATTCTGGCATATTCGTGAAGAACTGGTAGCTATGCCCGAGCCCCAACATCAACAACCCTGGGGGAAAGTCAATCATCCGTATCTATTACAAGTCTTTGCGCGCTGCTTGTTGTATGAACAGCAGAATGATTCCGCCACTTATCAAAAAATCGCTTGTGCGGTGAAAGAATGGGTTCAAATCGATCTAGCCTGGTTTGTAGTATGCCTCTCCGGGTTTCCTCGGCTGAGCTTTATTTTTCAAACCTTTTGGAATCAATTCGATTGGTGGGAAACGGCAGTTGAAGATGCCTTGGAAGAGATATACGCCTCCAATGCCAGTGCTCACGATCAATACATCAATCTTGCACATGCGTATACCAGAGGCTCGCGGAGATTGCACATCTCACAACCTCATATTCTTGAAAAGTGCCACAGATATATAGCTAAAGATATCCAGCAAAAACGCTTCAACCCTAATTCCCTCATTCGCCAAGCCACTTTGTGGTATCAACAATGGGGAGTATCCAGCGAGCTTGAAACACACACAAGAGCCTTTTACAGAGAGCATCCAGACCAGCGCGCCATCCTCGCGACAGCAGCCAATCTACTCGATCCAGCAAGCGATTTATCGGACATTATCTCGCTCTATCAACTAGACATTTCCATTCAATCTTTGCCCCATTCATTTAACCATACTTTTCTGCGTTACCTAGCTCAACGCGACGGTTTGAGCGCAACCAAACGAATGCTTGCCGATATTGAATCCAAAGACCCCAGTTACCAACACGGTTCACTGGACATTGCATGGTGCATCGCCCAGATGCATGGAAAGAAGGTTTTCAATCCCGACAACAACAGCAAATTCGCAGAACTTGCGCTGGAAGGATCTGCCAGGTGTCGAGAAGCTACTTCTCCAGCAAGTCAAGATGCTCAATACTTGAATACATATTTTCAACTGATACTGGGTGACTACGACCAAGCCTATTCGATAATTGACCGTATAGATGAAGGCAATCCACTTCTAGAGAATGCGTTAATCCTGGCATTCTGGGCATTGGGCGCAGAGTCACACGCCAAAGCTCTCTTAGAAAAGCAGGTCCAGCTTTCCACCCGCCCCCTGCTTGCCAGACTGTATTCCGGGTTAATGCACATTCTTTTACAGGATTACGACCAAGCCTTAAAAGATTACAGCCGGCTTTATGATGAGTATAGCAAGTATTTCTCAAAACCGACGCATTTTCATGAAAAATGGTCAGTGCACGCACTGGCATTAAAAGCACTAAACCTTGATGAAGCGTTCAACACCTTTCAAGACCATGCACGGCAACTCGATCCACACTACTGTGAATACCAGTGTTTATTTGATAAACTACCATCGGTTAACCACTCAAAATTGCAAAGCGTTGCTGCTCAATTTCAACCATTCGTTTAGTATGTATCTGTTAGCATTATTTTTTCAACTATCTTCAGGGCCTCAATTTGCTGCGCGTAAAAGGGCTATCCGAAACATTCATCCCGGCATATCCACCACAGCAGCAAGTAAGCTGATGGGCTAAAGAACTCAACGATACACGATGCAATACGCACTCATCATTGGCGGCACTCAGGGAATGGGTCGAACCTTTCTCAAAAGTTTCGTGCAGGCAGAACAGCGTGTATTTACGATAGGTCGTCGTAAACATCCCGATTTCGATTTTTTCGGGCAAAAATACATCACACATATTCAGGCAGATATCACAGAAGCTGAGCAACTCGACCGCGCCATCACAAGTATAAAACAAACCGTTCCACAGCTGAACCAGATTGTATTCTTCCAACGCTATCGTGGTGACGACAAGTGGCAGGGAGCGATCGATGTTTCACTGAGTGCGACTAAAACGATCATTGAAAACCTGGTGCCGATTTTCAATCCCAAGCACAACAATGCGATTGTGCTGATCAGCTCAGCCGCAGATAAATTTATTACTTCGGAACAAGATGTAGGGTACCACGTTGCAAAAGCAGGCATAAGCCAAATGACGCGTTTCTACGCGGTAAAACTCGGGCCACAAAATATCCGGGTTAACGCTATCTGTTCGGGCGCTATGATTAAAGAGGAGGCACGTGACTATTACAACCGTCACCCAGAATTGCAAAGTTTGTATGAAACAATCACTCCGTTAGGTCGCATGGGGACTGCAGAAGACATTGCCCAAGTTACTCAATTTCTGTGTAGTTCCGCAGCAAGTTTTATTACCGGCCAATGTCTGGCTGTCGACGGCGGTATTTCTATTCAGTGGCATGAATCACTCGCACGCAAACTGACATTCGAACAAACGCACTCATCGGAGAAGTGACCATGAGCAGCATTCAGGCAGACATTGTACCCATAAAATATTCAACGAACATGCAGAACACCCTCACCAAAAATCCACATTACCAACTGCGCACTCGCTGCCGACTATCTGATTCGGACAATCTCGTAACGGTTATGCGATTCCCCGACACCCCGGTCGGTGATGCCTACTTGACTGAAGAACAACGGTCTCACCCTCAACCGTGCTTCCCATTGAGCCTGCAACTTTGCCGCGACAGTGGCCATCTCCAGCTCGGCGAAGTCATTGATCCGGAATTGCTCTACGGTCACTTTACCTATCGTACGTCGGTTTCGCTCGGACTGGTTCAACATTTTGCAAGCTATGCAGACACGGTTACCAGCAAACTCAAGCTAAGTGCAAATACCTTTGTATTAGATATCGGCAGTAACGATGGCAGTTTATTAAAATTTTTTCAAAAAAAGGGAATGTCAGTTCTCGGCATTGATCCAGCACACCTGGTTGCCGAAGAAGCCAATCAAAAAGGTGTTGAAACCTGGCCCACTTACTTCGATTCCAACTTGGTCGATAAAATCGTCAACGAGCGTGGGTTAGCCGACCTTGTTGTATCGAACAACACGTTTGCCAATATCGATGACCTGCGCAGTTTTTTCGCTTCAATTCAACAAGTGATGAAATCAAATGGCACGTTCGTTTTCGAAACCGGCTACGCTCTTGATTTAGCCAGGAATATGGTGTTCGACAATATTTATCATGAGCATCTCAGTTATTTTTTGGTGAACCCCCTCAGGAAGTTTTTTGCCAGTATGGACATGTGTCTATATGATATTGAACGCATCGATACAAAAGGCGGCTCACTACGAGGTTATGTGTGTAACCAGTCCTGCAGACGACCAACGAGCCAAGCCGTTATCGACTTATGTGCAATCGAAGAGAAACGCGGTATCAGTAAACCCGAAACATTTCTTGAACTAAACCAAAAAATAGAAGCTGCCAAAAAAGAATTGCATACGATTCTCAAGAGATACCAGGCCGAAGATAAAACAATCGCGGGTTATGGCGCTTCTGTTGGGGTCACAACAATGCTCTACCATCTGGAGCTGGGTCAGTATGTGGATTACCTGGTCGATGAGAACCCCATCAAGCACGGCCTCTACAGCCCTGGTTTAAAAATACCCGTTTATTCGAATACTGTTTTACCTGAAAAGCAACCTGACTGTGTAGTCATTCTCGCATGGCGTTACGCTAAAGCTATTATTGATAAAAATCAGGAATACTTAAAAAACGGTGGCCAATTTATCGTACCCATTCCATACCCGAAGCTTTTCACCGGAGATGATAACTGATTTTTTCTCGCGGAGACCTCTTCTTAAGATCAGCAGCTGGCTAATTTCTATCCAATTAAACTATAAACACTCTAACTTTTGAGCCTGTCAAAAGCCAACCATCCAACACAGACAAACCCAGGGATCTGCGGCACCCAGCAAGCTGGAGCTTTGCCTTGCAGATGCTAACATCATAGCGTGCTTAAACAACTTTCACACATTTGCCTGAGCACTCCGGACATTCCGAGAGCAATAAAATTTTATCAATCGGTCCTGGGCTGCACGGTCGCACACGAATTTAGAAATGCTGAGGGCTTTGTTTACGGGGTCTTTCTGCATGCGGGCAAGCGCACGTTTATCGAACTATTTAATATCGATGAACCGCCACAAGCAGGCGGTTTATACCGACACTTGTGTTTTGAGGTAGAAAACATCGAAGCACACGTAACCGAATTGAAGGTCAAAGGCATCGAAACTGAAATCGTTCGAAGTCGATCCGACAAAACATTGCAATGCTGGATAGAAGATCCTGACGGCAATAAAATCGAATTTCATCAATACGACAAAGCGTCATTGATGTATCCATATTCAAATTCCACAGAAAACGTATTATGAAAAACGCACTGGTTATCGGCGGCGGTTTTGGCGGATGCCTTGCAGCCCAACTGCTCGTAGAGAAAAAATATGCTGTCACATTGGTTGAACAAGCCTCTTTTTTAGGGGGAGGTTGTAAGACATTTCACTACGGCGGCCATCCATTTACCTACGGCCCTCGACACTTCCTGACCCAGAAAGATTACGTATGGGAATTTCTGAATAAGTACGTGCCCATGCGACGTATCCCGGAGCACGAATTCCTTACTTATGTCGAGCGCGATCAATCGTTTTACCATTTTCCGATTCATAAGGATGAAATTTCCGACATGCCTGACGCAGACATCATTAACCAGGAACTTGCAGCATGCAGCGGCGAAGATCCCAGTGCGGCCAACTTGGAAGAATTTTGGGTCAGTTCCGTGGGACCAACATTGTATAGCAAGTTTGTTGAGTCGTATTCTAAAAAAATGTGGCAAATTCCATCCAACACAGAACTGGATGTGTTCAATTATACCACCAAAGGTGTGGCGCTGAAAGAAGGTGGCGATAAAGCTTGCTGGACTGAAGCTATTTCCGCCTTTCCAGAAGCTCCCAATGGCTATGACGATTATTTCGAACTGGCGACCCAAGGTTGCAATGTTCTGTTGGGAACACGCATCACTGACTTCGACATAGAAAATTATAAAGTTCAGTTCATGGATGAATGGCATCAATACGATGTCATCATCAATACGATCTCACCCGAAATTGTCATGAAAAATGCCTTTGGTCCACTGCGTTGGATGGGGCGCGATTTCTTTAAAATTGTACTGCCAGTAGAACACTGCTTCCCGAAAAACGTGTATTTCCTCTATTACGCAAACCAGGAGCCTTTCACCCGCATCGTCGAATACAAAAAGTTCTATCGCAATCAATCCAAGACAACGCTGATTGCTTTAGAAATTCCCAGTAATTCAAACAAGCTATATCCGTTCACAACCAAAAAAGACCAAGCCAAAGCACAAGTTTATCAAGATGCCATGCCAGAACGTGTATTCAACATTGGGCGTGCAGCATCTTATCGCTACTTAGATGTCGGCAATATCATTGAACAACGCTTTGAACTTGCTGAAAAACTATAAAATCGCCACTAAAAAAACATAAGTTTATGCTCAAACATATGCCAGCGTATCACAACAACCAGACGACTGCCCCGACAAGCCGATGTTTCTGGATAACTGGACTATCCGGATCCGGTAAAACAACGGTTGCCAATGCGATGGTTCAACAATTAGAGCGCTACGGCATAAAACCTCTGCTTTTAGACGGTGACGAACTGCGACAAGCTCTGCCGCATGGACAGGGCTATACTTATGAAGACCGCAAAAAGCTTGCCAACAGCTACGCACGACTCGCTAAGCTTTTCACCGAGCAGGGCCATTTTGTTATATGTGCCACCATCTCCATGTATGACAGTGTGCGTGCATGGAATCGTAAAAATATCCCAGGGTATCATGAGGTTTATCTCAAGGTGGATTTGCAGACGTTGAAGGCACGCGATCCTAAAGCGCTTTATGCCAACGCCACGTGCAATGGCGATGCCCCCGTCATCGGCCTGAATACCACTTTCGAAGAACCCAAACAGCCGGACATGATTTTTATCAGCGAGAGTCAACTTGCTCCAACTGATATAGCCCAAAAAATCCTGGAGTCCACCACCCTAAAATAAGAAAGATGAAACAAGGAGATTTTACTGGTTTAGCTAAACAATATGCCAATCGCCCAGGTTATGCGAAGCTCGTTCTAAATCATCTGCTCAAGTATACGGGCGTGACGGACAGCAGTTGTATAGCTGACGTTGGTGCCGGCACCGGGAAATTACACGAAGGCTTACTCGATTTGGGTTGCTCGAATATTACAGCAGTCGAACCCAATGAAGACATGCGTAATGAGGGAAAACAAGCCACCGAACATCGCGGCGTAATTTGGCGTGAGGGAACGGGTGAAGCTACGGGGCTGCCTCCTCAATCAGTCGACTGGGTGCTCATGGCTTCTTCGTTTCACTGGACAGATGCCAGCATCTCACTACCAGAGTTTTATCGCATTCTCAAACCCGGAGGCTACCTAACCGTACTTTGGAACCCCCGGCATCTCGAAGCATCACCCTTGCAATTAGAAATAGATGCGATGATTCGTGCAAAGGTTCCCAACCTTAAACGCGTCTCGTCCGGCTCGCAATCGTACACCCAGAATATAGAAGCTACCCTTACATCCACGGGACATTTTACCGATGTCATCCACATAGAAGCCGGTCATGCAGAATCGATGAGCCCTGCACGCTACCTCGGTGCCTGGCGCTCCGTTAATGATATTCAAGCACAAGCTGGCAGGGAACTTTTTGCAGATATTATGACCACCATCGAACAACGCATTGCTGACATGAACACAATAATAACTCCCTATAGAACCCGTTCGTGGACCGCCACGCGTATTGGATAAGCATGTAAATTGTCTATATAACGCGTCAGGTGAATGGATGCCGTGGCGCTTGTACAACAGGAGACCTGTAATTTTTTAAATTAATTGATTGTAGCTAAATATGAGAAAACGTATGAAAAAGATCAAGCGTGCAGCATTCAACTTTCATCCTTCTACGCCCTTGACACATGCTACTCTCGACAAGCCCGGACATCATCAACAACTCATTTTCGGCACAAAAGCCGACACGCTCAAGCAGCTCAAATCCGCCATCACTCAGGCAAAAGTTTTAGATGTCGTATCTATACGCCATGCAGATTGGCCGGACCAACGGTTATGGCACGCCGTTGCCGCTAAGGGTTGGGCCGACCGCCCCTTAGTCGTTAGAAGCTCTGCACTTTCTGAGGATAATAATGAAGCGTCCAATGCAGGCCGCTACACATCTATAATCGGTGTTACCGGAAAAACTGCTTTATTCAATGCGATTAAAACTGTATTTAATTCGTATGGCGACGAGTGTGGGCCTCAGGATCAGGTATTGATTCAACCTTGCCTGCAAAATGTCATCCTGGCAGGTGTCATCATGACCGCCGATTTGGATACGCTCTCGCCGTATTATTCAGTGAATTATGAAAGCAGCGGTTCCACTGACGGTGTTACCAGAGGCGATCGTAATGACCTGCGCAACTACGTTTGCTTGAAGCATAAAGCATCCGCCGAAAGGCACCCGCATTTTAACAAACTGTTTGCCGCTTGTGCAGAAATTGAACAGCTCTCGGGCAACGAAGCTCTGGATATAGAGTTCGCATTTGATAAGCAGGGGTATCTATATATTTTTCAGGTTCGCCCGATTGTTTGCAGAAATAAATCCATCACACCTCCAAATGTTGATTTGGGCCATGCTTTGCGCAAACTCCACAATCGTATCAAAAGTCGCTTTGATTTGCATCCAGAATTACTGGGTAAGCAACCCATTTACGGGGTCATGCCCGACTGGAATCCTGCTGAAATTATCGGTGTAAAGCCGAGATCTCTAGCTTTCTCACTCTACCGCGAACTGATCACCGATGACATATGGGCCTACCAACGCGATAACTATGGCTATCGGAATTTACGGTCCCATCCACTGTTAGTGTCTTTTCTTGGCGTACCTTACGTCGACGTCCGCGTATCGTTTAATTCATTTGTTCCGAAAGGCCTGCCAGATTCCATCGCGGAAAAGCTCGTCAACTACTACATTGACCGTCTTATAAATAACCCCCACTATCACGATAAAGTCGAGTTTGAAATTGTCCATTCTTGCTACTACCTGAACCTGCCGGAGCGACTGGAAGAACTGCAGTTACATGGATTTAATGCCAACGAAATTCGTCGCATCGAATTCGCTTTACTCAATGTAACCAACAAGATTATTCATAGCGAAAACGGCTTATTCAGACAAGATTTAAACAAGATAGAAATGCTCAAGCAGCGCTATGCACTTGTTGCAAACTCTGATCTCAATACAATTGAAAAGATTTTCTGGCTTATAGAAGAACTCAAACGCTATGGGACATTACCGTTTGCCGGGATCGCCCGAGCTGGATTCATTGCCGTGCAATTTCTGCGTTCCTTTGTCGAACTCGGCATCCTTACCCAGGCTGAACACGACGCTTTTATGACATCCCTCAATTCGGTCGCGCTATCGTTGCGCAAAGACCTGGAAGCTCTATACACAGGTAATCTTTCGAAACACCTGTTTCTAAAGCGGTATGGACATCTACGTCCAGGCACGTACGACATTTTATCGCCCCGTTATGACGAACAATTTGAAGCCTACTTTGGCGATCAAACCCCTCGCTGCGAAGCAACCGAGCCCTTCTTTTTCGATCGAGCGCAGCTTACATCCATTGATCAGTTGTTGGAAGAACATGGAATTCATGCAAGTGCCCTCCAGTTGACCCAGTTTATCAAAGAAGCCATTGAAGGCCGTGAATACGCCAAATTCATTTTCACTCAACCCCTGAGCGACATTTTAAAATTAACCAGAAAATTTGCGGAGGAACATCACATTTCCCACCAGGACATTTCTCATTTGGACATCCGCGTACTCAAAAATTGTTACACAGTGCTCGACCAACGCTCGATTGAGTCGATCATGCGCAGTAGCATAGCGCAAAATAAGCAAACATATGAATACACCAAGCATGTCAAATTGCCCAATACGATTCTCAAACCCGATGATGTGTATTCGTTTTTCCTGGATCGCGACCAACCGAATTTCATCACTTTAAAACAAGTTGAGGGTAAGACCGTCTTACTCAAACAGGGCTCAACAGATAGCTACCGTAACAGTATCGCTTTTATTGAGTCAGCCGACCCAGGATATGATTTTGTATTGTCACATGGCATTTGCGGTCTTATTACTAAATTTGGCGGTGCCAATTCGCACATGGCAATTCGGTGTGCAGAGCTGGGTCTCCCTGCTGTTATTGGTGCTGGTGAACAAAATTTCAGAACCTGGTCTCGTGCCAGTCGGTTACTGATCGATGGCGCAGCCCGACAAGTGAAAGTAATTGCATGAAAAGAGTAGCCCTCACATCTCGCATCATTGAATACGGTTCACATAAAGAAATTCAGGAATCGCTGGATATTCGTTGGTGCTCTTTGTTGGAAGACTTAGGGTTCATGCCGGTTCCAATTCCAGTTGAAACCCGTGCACCCGAGGAATATGTCAACAAAGAAACGGTCGCTGGCGTCATATTCACCGGCGGTAATGATCTGGGCTTCATCAACCACCAGCCGCTTTCCCAGAAACGTGACATATTTGAGCAACGCATTTTCGAAATTTGCTTAAGCAGCCACCTGCCCGTATTGGGCGTTTGTCGAGGAATGCAATTCATCGCTCATTATTTCGGTGCCACCTTTGCAAGCATTAAAGGACACGCTGGCTGTTATCATGATGTGCACTATTCACGCAGCTTTCCAATTAAACGATTCTGTAATACTACAGAAGAAAAAAACTCTTACCATAACTACACAATCAAAGACCTTCCGCCCTGCCTGGAAACCATCGCCAGTTGCGACGATGGTAGCATTGAAGGGCTTACACATAAACGTCATAGTAATATTATCGGAATTATGTGGCACCCTGAACGCATGGCGAAACATGCGTCATCTGACCGTCAACTGATTCAAGGATTATTCGAATGAAAGCAATTATACTAGCAGCTGGACAAGGTACCCGACTTGCACCCCTAACGAGTCAAGTTCCTAAAAGCATGGTAACCTTATGGGACCGCACACTGATCGGTCAAATTATAGACAGTCTCAACACTGCGGGCATACACGATATATCTGTAGTTGGTGGCTATAAGGAGGACTTACTGCGGCTTCATCTTGGGTCCCGCGTGAAACACTTTTACAGTAACCCAAATTATGCTGATACCAATATGGTCGAAAGCCTTTTCTGCGCCGTGTCCGAACTCGAAGGTGATGAAGATGTCATCATCAGTTACAGTGATATTATATATCATCCATATATAGTAGAACAGTTGCAGGAATCTACCGCACCCGTATCGGTGGTGATCGATCGTGAATGGGAGCACTTATGGCGGATGCGCATGCAGGACCCACTTTCTGATGCCGAGACATTGCGGGTCAATGCAAGTGGCTTCATCACCGAGCTCGGAAAGAAACCCAAATCGATAGACGAAATCCAGGGCCAATACATCGGTCTTATCAAAATTTCTAAAAATTTCCTGCCTGAATTTATTGCGCACTATCAAGGCATCGACCGCAACGCAGTGTACGACAAAAAAAATTTCCAGAATATGTATATGACGTCGTTTATTCAGTCGATTATCGATAGGTTCGATAATGTAAAAGCAATTCCCATCGAAGGTGGCTGGGTCGAAGTGGATTCCCTCGCCGATTTAAATTTATACGAGTCGCACGGCCCGCAACTCATAGAGAGAAATATTCCATTGAAATAATGACTGTCTGATAACGGTTCGAAGAGAGACGCTGATGTTAAAAATTTACATTTACGGGGCTGGCACTTATGGGCAGGCTGTACGCAATCTTTTGCGAGAAAAGGTAGATATTGTGGGTTTCACAGACAGCAATTCTGAAAAGTACAACAACCGGTTGGATGGCCTTGCCATATTCTCTCCCAATTGCTTAGAAGCTGAAGATTACGACTACGTTATTATCGCCAGCATGTACGCTCTCGAGATTCACAAGGCACTAGAAAGCATAAAGCGCCTGCAACAACGTCCGCATAAGATTATAGATGCCAATGATGCAATCCAACTCATTTTGCTTTACTGCATGGCAGGAAAGCAAACAGCCGTCGATGTGAGCACGCATTCATGCGATTTACATGCAAGCATTTACTCAGTTGCGACAATGTATAAAGACATCGGTCAGAGAAACAAATATGTGCAATTAATATCCAACCTGGCAAAATTTTGTCATAAAGACTCTGCCTTCTTCGCTCTGCATCAAAAACTTTTACAATCTCAAGCCAATTGCGAAAAGAAACTTATAGACGATCACCTGCAACAACAATCGCTTGAAAAATTAGAATACAACCGGAAAAAAGCACATGAAGCACTAATCGGGAATGAGCAGGAACGCCCTGAGAGCATTCTGTTCATTGCAGTTGGCCTCGCTGCTGGATACTTTATCGCTCAATCGCTGTGCAAAAGATTGGGCATGCATTATGGAAGCTTTACTAATCATGTTTATCCTGGAGGAACCATCATCTTTGAAGCGTTATTAAAATTCCTCAAGCAAGGTTCGGTCTCGCATACCCACGCCGATCCCTCTGACAACAATATCGGATTTTTGAGAGCTGCAAGTGTCAGGCGCCTGATCGTACATTTCAGAGATCCTCGCTCGGCAGTATTATCATTTACACATCATGTTGGCGTTTCCAGTGATCCGGCACGCGTTTGGTATTATCACCCCTTGATGAATATACCGCAGACATTCTTTACGCAGAAGTTCGCATGGCAACTGGACTACATGATCGAACATTATTTGCCCATCTGTATGGATTGGATATCCGGATGGGATACGATCTATCAATCTGGTGAGTTTGACATGCTGATAACCACTTTTGAAGCATTTAAAACCAACTCAACAGCTTTTTTCACTAAAATCCTAAAACACTATGATATCCCGCTCGACCGGTTTTCTCCCGCAAAGCTTCCAGAAAAACAAGGTGACTATTATTTGCGAAAAGGTGCACTAACCGAGTGGCGAGAGAGGTGCACAAAAGAGCAAATCAAAAAAATCATGAACCAAATACCTGACGACTATTATGCGCGTTTCAATTGGCCAACAGAGTAGAGGTTTACTGAATACAGGTGGACCGCCTTGTCGTCAGGAATAATTTTTGTATCCACCAAACAATAGAAGCTCTTTACATAATCCTATGAGTTCATCAACAAATCACACAACTTCGCCAGCACAAATTCAATATAAAAATCGAACAAGTCAGCAATCACCAGCAATGATTGCCCATGCTCATTTGGTTGAAATGGGCTTATGGCAACGCTTGCCTTGGATTATTGACAACTTAACAAAAGACAACATCAGACAAGTCGCCATCTATGGAAACGGCAGCCATACAAAGCTCCTGCATTCTATATGGCAGAAACTCAATGGCCCGGATATTGCCTTAATTATTGTTTCCGAGAACCCGTCGACAGCGGTTATTGAAGGGCTTCCTGTCATGTCGATCGCAGAAGTGAAACAGGAAGACATTAAAGCAATTGTATTATCGTCCCATCGTTATGAAATAGCGATGTCAAACCTGTGTGAACAATACCTGCCACTTACGCCTGTATTTTTCGTACACAACAAATGTGAAGTGAATACCCATCTCATTAGTCAGAACATCATTCGACATTTTCTCAGTGATGAGACATTCTATATTGTCGATGGCGGTGCGATTAACATGTTAGGGCATGACACCGGTGAATTCTGGCCGGCGATACCTCCCAAGCATATGCAGGTATATGCATTTGAGCCGGATGCAAAAGAATGCGATGCCATTGAACGCACTGCTCAGGCAACCGGCCATTCGATAAAAGCTTTTCCTTATGGACTTTGGAATGAAGTTACTGAAAAAGTTTTGTATTTAACTCAAAATCGTACTGGCAGTTCATTTTTTAAACCCAATCTCGAAAGACTGAGCCGATACTATTATTGTCATGCGCCCTTCGCTCAGCAAATGAGTATTCGCGATGAGTTTCGACTCAAGGTAACTTCATTGGACACACTTTGGAAAGAAGGTAGCATTGAACAGCTGGACTTCATCAAACTGAATATTGAAGGGGCCGAAAAAAAAGCAATTGAGGGTGGCCAGCAGGCACTTGCGCAAGCTCTGGGCATTCAGTTGGAAATGGGATTCAATGAAAAAGTAAAGGGCGGTCCATTATTTGCAGATGTCGATCCATTGTTGCGAGACATGGGCTTTGAACTTTTCGACATACTATCCCTCAATCGGTATTCCCACATCGATTCCAATGTCGACTGTGGAACCATCCCCGGTTTGCTTAACTCTCACTGTGGCAACGCTCGTCACTTAACTCAGCAAATTTTTGAAGGCCACTTCATTTACTTTAGAAACACCCACGACTGGAACTCACTTGAAGAACGGTTTGGCGGAGACATATTCACTAAGCTTTTTAAACTCGCCTGTCTACAGGAAATGTATGGCCATTTGGATGCTGCTTTTGCGACACTTCGCCTCATAGCTGCACATATCCCCGATCCGGACAGCCAAACAAAACTCAGCGAATCCATCCTGCATATGGAACAGCAATGCTACCGTCAAGGCCTGCATGAGCGATCACAACACGCTCACTCTCCAGCATAAAACTGTGATGAAGTTTGCTCTCTTATTTGGTTTCTGGGGGACTCGCTATACAAAATTATTCCTCGATTACAGTATCGCTTCCTTACTTTTCCCCAAAAACCTGCCCAATTCATGCGAAGAACATGAGGTCCTGATTCGTATCTCAACAACGGCATCATGCCGCGCTCAATTGAAAGAGGATGCACGTTTTCACCAACTTGAATCGAATTACAATGTGGATGTCCTTACATTTCCTGACACACACGTACAGCGTGCGAAAGTGGGTAAAGAAAATTATTCAGTCTGGGCGTCATTACTCAACCCCTTGATTCACACACACGCAGCCAACGGCTACCATCTCCTTTTCATGCATCCGGATTCTTTTTATCCGGATGGTTTTCTCAGCACCATCTTTGGTTTAGCACAAGCAGGCAAAAAGATAGTCTTCACCGCAGGCGTACGCGTAGATGCAGAAAAATTGGCGAACACATGGGCATCCTCGGAGGGCACACCTGAAGTTCAGCCAATTTCAGGTGTTGATTTCGATAAAGCCACCCTTGCGCATCTACATGCGTTCGTCGAACGGCAGTTCTGGCCAAGTCAGCAATTTTCTCATTGGCCCTCGGCAATCCTATTCGAACTCAGCGACAAAACGGTTGTAGGACGATTTTTTGACATGCACCCAATATTCGTTGCGCATGATTATGCTGATCACACCATTAAGCACAACCTGGATGTGGACTATGACTACAACACGATGGTCCGTATCGTCAAGACTGAGGGGTGGAACGCTGTAGGCACTGCTTTGCAGCCGAACGGTTATTTTATGTCGCTTACTGGACATGAAGACACATGGGCAAATCGGCTCTACTTGGTCGGAGATGATCCCGATGCAGATATAGCAAATATTGGATTCCCCCAATCCGATAGTGAAAAGTTTCTGCATATCGCCAATTGGTCACAAAAATATGTTTCATTAAAAAAAATTTTTTGTTTTCAACACACCTATCAATTCGGCAAAACTGAGCATCCGCCTGATATCGATTATCAGGTTCAATATGAACTCAATTGCTTGTTTGAAAGCATCATTAATTACCCGCTGGTTATGCAAGCTGAACAACCCCCTGCATTTTCGCTGGAACTTCCTCAAATTAAAGTCCACATCAATGTCTAAAACAATTGCGCTCATTACAGTCATACAATCCGAAGAAGATGCATGTTTTTTCTTAAGCCATGTGCTTCCTCAGCTAGCGCAGGGTATGTCCAATCGGTTCAATGCCTCGCAATATACATGGCTACTCAACACTGATGCAAAACAACTCACATCGATCTCGGAAAAATTAACTGGATTATTTCCCGGAATAACTGTCAGATTCATTAAAACCGATTTCAGGAACTGCACCCACACAGTCGATGATGAGCAGTGTTGGATCGCTCTAACACGCGAGGCACTGGAAGTGTCCGACCATATTTTTATCGTCCGCCCCGAATTCAATTATCCAACCAGTCTCATTGAGGCAATGCCGACGTACTTGGATTCCGGGAAGCCATACCTATTTTTACCCGTAGTTCCCTATAACTCGAGGACTTATCCTGGCTGGAACGATAATTGGACTGCACTCTACCTGTCCCGATTGAGCCAATCTACCCCATTCTGGCGATCCTTCACGGAGCACGGCCTGCTTGGTTTCAAACTATCCGCCAACTGTGTCCTTATAAAAAATCCGTATTTGGCCACCTTTTACCTGAACAAGTCAAAGGTCATAAACAATACACGGTTTCCACGCATTCTCACTACGCCATACGATTTTGTCAGCGCTGAGAACGCATTCAAACATTATGCTGAGCACAGACACACAGACATCGTCTTTACGACCCGACCTAGACATGCTCAATTGAATGCATTGCACAAGTGGATTCAGTCCCAGGCCGGTCAAGCTTCACTCCAGCTGGATCGCTTCATTTCAGCTTTGTCGGAAGAACTGCCAAATCTGAAGCGCTCGGAAATTGCCCATTTCTGTACCGACTCTTTGTTATGCCAGCGTCGTCATAAAGTGGAGCCAGTGCCCAGGCATAAGGTTCATGAAATATCCTTTTTGACCCAGTTGTTACTCTTACGAGCGCATCAGGGCTCATGCAGCATTCGCCATCCTGAAACAAAATTCACATTCAGTTTCACTGAAGGCCATACCATTACATTACCCTGTTCACTTCATGAAGCACCCATCCGTGTAGCGAAGGAATCAACTCAACCCATTATTGAGCAATTAAATTTAAAAAATTTCGAGCAGGGGTTTGGTTTGCATATGCAGTCAAAAATCCACCAGTTGATTCTTGAGAAACTACACAACTACATTCCTCAGTTGAAACGTCGACTCGTCGATTGTGCTCATCTCAACATAGTCATTTACGGTGCTGGTAATCATACGTCGATACTCTTAAACGTGTGGGATGCACTGGAAGGGCCGCCACTGAAATGCATTATGACTTCAACGCCGCCGGAGAGTGCTTCTGTTGAAGGGCTTCCTGTTTATTGTATCGATGACATGAAAAATGAACGTATTGATTTAATCATTCTATCATCCGCTTCCCACGAGCGAGAAATGGCACGAACGTGTGAAATCCACTTCCCACTCAGTGAAATACTGAGTATTTGGCACACTGATTTGTGTAAAACAAACCAAAAGACATTTCTTAAGACCTGAAGTATTTTGGACCCAAAAATTATCAGTATCGTCACCCCGAACTACAATCACGGGCACTATTTAAGTGAATTAATTGAATCGTGCCTGCTGCAGTCTTACCCACATTGGGAGCTCATCATTGTTGATGATGCATCCACTGACAACAGCCTGGATGTCGCTTACAGCTACGCTCGAAAACATGCAAATATTCGAGTCCTCGAAAACCGCGAGAACATGGGAGCGATCTATTCAGTCAACCAGGGCTTTAAACTATCCCGGGGTGACTATGTTGTCATGCGCAGTGCAGATGATATCCATTTACCAGGTTATTTTGCAACCGCTGTTGACATGCTGCAAAAATACCCTCACGCAGCTTTTTTCTGTGCAGACATCGCTTACTTCCGGGAGGATCCTGACGTATTCCAGGTTGAAACCCTCGGCATTGGTACAGAAACAGGTTACTATGCCCCCGACCACTTGGTCGACGTACTCGGTATCACTCCCATCCACGGACATACCGTGATGATTCGCAAGCGGCTACTCGAAGCATTGGGCTATTTTCAAGAATCTCACCGCTGGTACAATGATTGGCTGCCCTACATGAGCTGGGCTTTCCGCAAGGGAGTCTGCTACACTCCCCAACCCATGATGGGCTGTCGTTTACTTTCCGATTCTTTTGGCAATAAAGGTGCCACCCAGCAACGGGTTCAGGAACAGGTAATTTCAAGTATCCTGCAAGACATCATCACCTACCATAAAGACATCCTTCATCTGTTTGTAAAATCCCAGGCTCTCCGTTTTTTTGGTCACACTGTTAAATCTGTTATTGAAAAAAACCCGGTCTACCAGGAATTTTTCGCCAAAAAACAACTGCAAAATGCGGACTTAAAGGAAAACTCCACATACCTGAACGCCGGCATCTACGGCGTTATTCACAAAACATTGGATAAACAACGTTTTTGGATTCAACAACAATATACTACTTACAAAAACTACAAAATATGGATTTATGGAGCTGGCATGCACACTTCAATTCTATTGAGGGCGTGGAGCGACTTCAGTATGCCGAAACTGCAAGGAATCCTGTTAAGCGAAGACTCGGCGCTTAAAGAGGTGAAAGGATTACAAGTATGCTGTGTAAAAAACACCGCAGCCCATGCTGTTAATCTCATTCTAATATCCAGCAAATCCTATGAACAAGAAATCCTCACTTTGTGCAAAGCCAAATTTCCAGACGCCGCGCTGCTTACTTTCTGGGACAGAACATCTACCAAATTGAAAACGCCGATAAGTAAGCATGAAGCGTCCACTGATTAAAACCAGATAATAATGATAATATTCCATAAAACGCTGGAATATTTATGACTATTTTATTTTTCCGGGTGGATTTTGTAGAACCCATGCTGTTTAACGCACAATAAAAAGCCCTCTCGCATGCTGCGAAAGGGCTTTAAAATTGGGTGCAGGACTCGGATTTGAACCGAGGACCTTCAGGTTATGAGCCTGACGAGCTACCGGGCTGCTCCATCCTGCAATAAAGTCTAAATTTATCTGGTTAGATGCAAGCTAACTGTTTGCACTAATTTTCAGAACAGCTATAAAAAGATCGAATGCTGCAGAGTTACAAGACCTAATTTGCAAAAATTCATTTTTTTTGCTCTAAGAGACCACACTTGCAGGGCCAATCAGCGTCTAAATCGAAAATTTTCGACTTCCGGCTTGCTTTCAATCTTCCGAGCACTATCTTCACCAATCCTTTGCTCCCGGTCAACACCGGTCAGCAGACGAATAACCAGTTAACCATCAACATAAATACACATCCAAGGTCGGAGGGCAGTCCTTTAGCTACCCGCAAGACACGGAGATTTTATCTATGAATATCACAGTAAAAGACCTACTCGACGCAGGCGTTCACTTTGGTCACCAGGTACGCCGCTGGAATCCGAAATCAAAACCGTTTGTTTTCGACCACCGCCACAACATTTCCATCATCAACTTGGAAAAAACCTACGCACTTTTGGGAGAAGCGTGTGAATTTTTAGAAGAAACGGTCGCAGCTGGTAAAGAATTACTATTTGTCGGCACCAAGCGTCAGGCGCAAGAAGTCGTGCGCGAAGCAGCCGGCACCGTCGGTATGCCATATACCGCAAATCGCTGGATGGGCGGCACCCTCACCAACTACACAACCAGTAAGCAAAGCTTAGAAAAATACCGTCGGTTCCTGGCAATGGAAGCCGATGGATCGTTACAGAAGCTGCCTGGCAAAGAAGCAGCCTCCATCCGTCGTGAGATGAGTCGCATGCACCGTAATTTTGAAGGGTTGCTCGACATGAAAGGCATTCCCGGTGCGATGATCATCATCGATGTAAAGACGGAGCACATCGCGGTAGCGGAAGCCAAAAGACTGGGCATCCCAGTCGTCGCCCTGGTCGATACCAACTCCGATCCGACTGATATTGCGTATCCGATTCCCGGTAATGATGATGCCGTCAAATCTATTCGTTTAATTGTCGAGGTGCTGACGGAAGCCATCCAAAACGGTCTAGCCCGCCGCAGCGAAAGCAATCCTGCAGCTGTGCCGAGTATTTCACCGATCGTTCGCCAGGAATTCGTAGAATCCGAACAACCGGAGGTGACCATCTCTGCTGAACTCATGGAACAATCAGAACAATCGAACGAAGCAGCACCGGCACCGACAGTCGAGGAGCCCGCCGAAAAACCAGCTGATTCATAATCCGACATCGTAGCTTTCAATCCCTTTAAACACTATCCAAAACTTACAAGAAAGACAGACCTAACATGGCCGATATATCTGCAACAATGGTGAATGAACTTCGCAAACGCACGGGTGCGGGGCTCATGGATTGCAAGAAAGCACTTGTTGAATCCAACGGTGACGAAGAAGAAGCGATCAATATTCTGAAGAAAAAGGGCATTGCGAAAGCAGCAAAAAAAGCTGGTCGCGATGCGGGCGAGGGCATCATCGAGTCTTACATCCACATGGGTGGCAAAGTGGGCGTGATGCTTGAGTTGAATTGTGAGTCAGACTTTGTCGCCAAGAACGAAGAGTTTAAAGCACTGGCAAAAGATATCTGTATGCACATCGCTGCCACCAATCCTGTCGCAGTGAACCGCGAAGAAGTCGATCCGGCCATCATTGCCAAAGAGCGCGAAGTCGCAGAGGCCCAGGCAGAGGGCAAGCCCCCTGCAGCGATCGAGAAAATTGTTGAAGGCAAAATCAATAAGTATTTGCAACAAGTGTGCCTGGTCGACCAGCCTTTCGTGAAAAATCCCGATCAAACCATCACGGACTTGCTGACGGAAAAAATTCAAAAAATAGGGGAAAATATCAAAATTAAACGCTTTGCCCGTTTCGCTTTAGGCGAATAACCCAGCTGCCTCACATTCCACATTTTAAATACAGCCCCAGGTTCTAGCGCCTGGGGCTTTTTAGTTGTAAAAAAATCGCGGCCACCTGTTAGTTTTGATCGTGCAGGTTGACCTTCAGTAAAAATCAAACCTCCTAGCATTCATGACGCAGACATCCGCAGCAACCCTCGTGTGGTTTCGACACGATCTACGCATCGACGACAATGCGGCCTTACAAGCAGCCATCGAACGCGGTCAACCACTTGTTCCGCTTTACATTTTAGACGTAAACGAGGATCCTGACTGGCCGATTGGCGGTGCCAGTCGCTGGTGGCTGCACCATGCATTACACGATCTCGATCAGCAGCTCAACAAGTACGGCTTGTCACTGGTTTTGGTTGAAGGTGACACCCACACAGAACTCAATAAGTGGATTCAATCAACGGGCGCCCACGCGGTTTATTGGAATCGGCGCTATGAGCCCGCGATCATCGAACGTGACAAGCAGCTCAAACAAGAACTGCAAGCCGATGGTATCGATGCTAAAAGTTTCAATAGCGCCCTGCTGTTTGAGCCTCACACGATCCAAAATAAATCCGGAGATCCATATAAAGTGTTTACGCCGTACTGGCGCTACTGCCGCACCCTGTCCGTTCCAGCGCCGGTGAAGACCGAAATCAAGCAAGCCAAATCCTGCAATAAGGCAGCCCCTGGGCTGAAGCTGGCCGATCTGAAGCTGTTACCCGACATCAACTGGGATGCGGTTTTTTACCATCACTGGACGCCTACCGTTGCTGCCGCGCGTCAACGCCTGAAAAAATTTGTCCAGGATCCGATTGATGATTACGACCGATCACGCGACATCCCTGAAGAAGATGGCACGTCGCGTCTGTCTCCCTACCTGCATTTTGGCCAAATCGGTCCACGTCAAATTTGGGCAGCACTGTCTCAGGCGGATAAAGTCAGCGGCAAAGATGCCGAGTGCTACTGGTCGGAAATTGGGTGGCGTGAATTTTCCTACCACTTACTCTATCATTTCCCTTATTCGCACAAGACAGCCTTTCGGCCGGAGTATGATGCCTTTCCCTGGCAGCCAAACGAAGACTTTCTCGCAGCTTGGCAACAAGGCCAAACCGGCTACCCAATTGTGGATGCCGGCATGCGACAACTCTGGAGCATTGGATGGATGCATAATCGTGTGCGCATGATCGTGGCCTCGTTATTGGTGAAGCACTTGTTACAACCCTGGCAAGACGGTGCTGCATGGTTTTGGGATACACTCGTCGATGCTGACCTTGCGAGCAACAGTCAAGGCTGGCAATGGACTGCGGGCAGCGGTGCGGATGCCTCGCCCTACTTCCGGATTTTCAATCCCATCACCCAGGGCGAAAAGTTCGATCCTGAAGGCGCATACGTCCGGCACTGGGTCCCGGAGCTCAAAGACCTGCCGGCGAGCTCGATTCATCAACCGTGGAAAGCCTCCAGCGATATTTTACAACGCGCTAAGGTTCACCTGGGTAAAGATTATCCGGAGCCTATCATTAAGCACATCGAAGGCCGCGGTCGTGCCCTGCAAGCTTATGAAAAGTTTAAAGGAAGATGATAAGCTGATACGTCCTGTTGCCAATTTGGGAGTATTCGGACATGTCCGAGCTTTCTTTTAGGGCGACATGTCGCCCGCATACGTAAATCGCGCTCTCAACCTTGCACCACGCGTTTTCCCACAGCGGTGCCCACCGCACGCCCCGAAGCCATCGCTCCCTGGATGGAACTGGAATAACGGTAATCCCCACACACCCATACTCCGGAGCTATCCTGCAAAGGGGCCTGCCCCCAAGCATTGTCGCCCGGATTCTGCCGTGGCAATGCGTGCGGAATGACATAACTCTTGAGGGCTCGACAGGATTCGGCACGTTTACCAAACCATTGCAACAGCTTCTGTTCCACATCACCGACACGCATCTCACACGCCGTCGACACACAGACAAGCGAGCGTTCGTCCGGCGAATAACTCGGGCTCACATCACTTGGCACTGCTATATTGGTGATGCCGCCCTGCTGACTCGCATTCAGCGCAATCATCGGTTGCGCAAGCAGCTTTGCGTCAGTATAGAAGTAATGACAGTGCGTAGCATGCCAACCGCGATCGGTAATCGCTCCCGGCAACAAAGCAGCCGTCACCGACATCGGTGTGGCTAACACCACATGCGCAGCTGTATACCGTGCGCCATTTGCCAGTGTCACCGAATGGGCGTCGACGGCCGTCACTGGATGGTTGAGCCGCACCGTATCCGGCTGCAACTGGCGAGCCATTTGCAGAGGAATGGCCTGCATGCCAGCTGCGGGCAAAGCCGCATACCCTTCCCCAAACATCTTGAACACGAATTCAAACATCCGGCTGCTGGTGGCCAATTCATTTTCGAGAAAAATCCCGGTATAAAACGGCCGAAAAAATGTCTCGATCATCGGTTGTGAAAATCCCAGTTGCTGTAACCAGTCGTGCGTTTCAATATCTTCGGCTGCATAGATAGACGCCACATCGGTTTTTTTCAGGCGGGACTTGAGCTTTGCGACTCTGAGCTTATCCGCCAAACTGCCCACCGGACTCAACGCGGCTTGCACCATCCGCGCTGGGCGGCGCCACGGATCAATTACCTGGGCAAACTGCCTGCCATTCCAAACAAATGCCCCCGGTTCAAAATGCCCCAAGCGTAAGCTTGGGTAATCCAAAACAGTCTGGCATTCAGCATACGCTGTGAGCAGCACTTGAAACCCAACATCCAGTTGAAAGCCATCCACCGTTTCTGTCCTTACACGGCCACCGACTTGATCCGCTGCTTCCAACACGCACACATCCACCCCTTGCGTGGCAAGCTCCATCGCACACCGCAGGCCTGCCACACCCGCTCCCACTATGATCACATCCGCTTCGTGTTTCACAAGAAAACAATCAAGCGATTTTTCAGGCAGAATACAATGTTCGATGCAGGCAATCCACTGTCAACCAGCAGCGATCCGCACCATCACTTCATTGCGCCGCACGGCAGCGGGCGTCCAGGGCGGATCATAGAATGCATACAGTGGCTCACTATCAGCATCTACCCCTGCACACGCCAAAGCCGCCTTTAATTGTGCTGCTGCCGTCGTACGTGCGATCAGATTGGTTTTTCCGGAATACCGCAACACCGCGAAGGTCCCGCCGCGCACATTTTCTAAAAACACACTGTTCACCAGCGGTGTCGGTGGACCCGACTCACCCACTTCAAACGGCAAAACGAAACTCATCTTTTGGTGGCTGCCCTGCTCCTGGATGTAAACCGGGGTGGTCATCGAAATCAATGCTTTCGTTCGATTGTAGCCGCCAATGTAGCGAAACAACTGATTGAAATTGTCCCCCATTTCGCCATCGTCGGTTACTGAAGATGTCGAGACCCAATGAGCATCTGGATACACGCGCATCTCCAGTGCATCCGTTTTGCGAATGACTGTGTATGCCGATGTTTCGTATGCTGCTTGTGTCATATAGATTTAAGGGACTGTCATTCCAGCCAAACCCGAAGTGAAGAAAGTGGAATGATGTTGATACCAGATGTATTCAATAAATCTCCTCAAAATTTACTAGAATGCAAATTTTCAGCAGAAAAAATCCGAGGTCATTTAACTGGATATTCACGTTTTCACTCAGTCCAGACATTCGTTATTTTTTAAATTAAAATGTTCACAATAAGACCGAATAAAACAGAGTTTATGGTGTTAACCGTCGATCGTTCACTGCAAACACTGAATCAACATATATCACCATTAAAACTATGACTATGGATGCTTATCTGCTGTCGGTTCCAACCGTCCGAGCAGACCAGCAATCTCCCAACTTCGAAGCAATTGCGCAGCATCTCGATCTGCGCGGTCAGGTCTACGGTTACATTGATATCGAAGGGGATCTCGAAGGCATAGCCCATCAGTTAAATACTTACCTCGAACCCCTTCGTGCCACTCAATCTGCGACAATCCCTGCGAATTTGGACTTGCAGAAAATAGTCCGGCAATGCGGTCTTACAGATGAACCGGCCATTGGGCGGCATCACGACCATGCCGATGACCCGATTGATTGATAACTTAAACACACGTATCGTGTTAATTATCGATATAAACGCGCAAACACGTCTACCGTTGCCCACTGCCAGTGGTGCGTAGACCCTTCCGGCAATAGATGTTTACCTCAGTTTCGAGGGGCTTGGCTGGCTGGTCGATGATCTGTCCACAACCTTTGCAGACCTGCCGCAGATCACCCTTACCGATACAGATACGGCCCGGAGCGTATTTCTCGCCTATTCAATCCGTCGCGGGTGACGGCTATGACAATCTTGTCGTTGAGGCAACAGGAGGGACAGTACAAGTCACTACCGCAAATGGGACCGTGGTCAAGTATGTATACTGACTGGAACAGCTGACTACCCATCGTCGAGGTTTGCCCAACGGCCCCTCGCTAGGGGCATTGGGCAAAATTTCGCAGAAATGATTACAGAACCCCGGCTTTGTTACGATTTTATATGAGTAATCCAAGGCCGATTTTGGGTTATTCCCGCAATATTGGTCTGAACTAAAAGTATCCACAAAGCCATGGCCTTATCCGAAGACCAAATCAAAGAAATCGAAAACCGATTCAACAAGATCTCCTCAGAGATTATTTTAGCGAAACCCGATACCGACGAAGGCCTGATCCCAATTTATTCGCTGCTCAATGAAATTGGCGAAATTGGCGAAGACAATGAGACCTTATCGACCTCAACCCATGTCGCAATAGACCATTTGGACAGACTCCTCGATGAATTTAAGCCGTGGGACACACCGTCTATCGAGCTTATTCAACTGTTTGTCGATTGGCTGCAAGATAACATCCATGCCTTGAGAATGGGTAAAGATTTTCCATACTTTTCAAGTTCTCAAGATACCTCTAATTCCAACAAACCGCCATCGGCGGCGGCGACACCCCAAGTAGAAGAAGCCGCGCAAGTGCCGCAGCAGCACGACGAATCGTCCGCCGATCAGAGCGGCGACGCCGTCCTGGAGCCCGACCACATGCTCGAACTCGATATCGAGGAGGATCGGGAACTGCTCACGGAATTTCAAACGGAAGCGCTGGAACATTTAGAAGCCATTGAACAAGCAGTTCTGTTGCTGGAGTTGGATCCCAAAGAACCGGAAAGCATGGCAGCGCTATTCAGGGCCTACCACACCATCAAGGGCGTCGCCGGCTTCCTGCATTTAGTCCCGATACAATTACTTGCGCACGAAGTAGAATCACTGTTGGACCTGGCCAGAACCGACCAGCTAACCTTGGATTCCGCCATGATTTCGATTATCCTCGAAAGTCGCGACGTCGTGCAAAACCTTGTCGATCAAATCAGTGCTGCGCTCGAACACAACGAGATGCCGAATGAAATCGTGCCTGTAAATGGGCTGATTCAGCGTGTGAAATATGAAATGCAAAGGGGCCTCGCTGAAGCAAAAGGAGAAACCACGGCAACGCCGACCACAGATGCAAGCACCGTTGCTGAGCCACCGGTTGAGGACCCCTCCAAAGGCTTTTTTGATACGCACACCATCGAGCCTCCAACGGCGCATTCGCCCAGCGAGGAAGTGTTATCTCAACGGCTGCAGGCACCTGACACGGTTGACGCGCAAACGCCCACGGTTGCATCCCCTGCGCCGACTCAACCACCGCAGCCATCGTCTGCCGAAGCACCGGCCAAAAAAGCAGCCACTGAGCGCGCGAGCATTCGCGTCAATACCCACAAACTGGATGGCCTGATGGACATGGTTGGCGAACTCGTTATCGTGCAAAGCCAATTACAAGAAAGCTCACGCGAGCACACGGATAGTGCGTTGCAACGGAATTTAAACCAACTCTCGCGGATTACAAAAGATCTGCAACATACCTCGATGGCATTGCGCATGGTGCCCATCAAGCCTACGTTTCAGAGAACTGCACGGATGGTGCGGGATCTTTCCAAATCAATGGATAAGAACATCCACCTTGAAATGCATGGGGAAGACACCGAACTCGACCGCAATGTCGTCGAACAAATTGGCGATCCATTGGTGCACATGATTCGCAATGCGATTGACCACGGTCTGGAAGACAACGCCGAACGCGTAAAATTGGGCAAGAGCGAGGCGGGCAATATTTGTTTATCTGCCTACCACCAGGGCAGCAGTATCATTATTGAACTTAAAGATGATGGCCGCGGCATCGATCCCGATATCGTGTTGGAGAAAGCCATTAAAAATGGTGTCGCTCAGGCAGATGCTCAATACACCCATGACGAGATCTTTCAGTTTATATTCATGCCCGGGTTTTCAACTGCCAAAGCCATCACCGACATATCAGGCCGCGGCGTGGGCATGGACGTGGTCAAAAGAAACATCGAAAAACTGCGAGGAACCGTCGAAATCGCCTCCGATCTCGGCAAAGGCTCGACATTTAAAATCATTCTGCCGTTAACCATGGCGATTATCGATGGACTGGTGGTTCGCGTTGGGAATGATAAATTTATCCTGCCAACCACCTCGGTAAAAATAGCGATTCGACCTGAAGCCAAGCAAATCACCAAAATTCAAGGACGAGCGGAAGTGTTAGACTTACGCAATAAAACCGTCCCCATCACGCGTCTGCATGCACGCTTCGACATTCAAACCGAGATCACAGACCTGACGGATGGCATCCTCGTCATTGTTGAATCTCTCGGCAAACCGCATGCACTTTTAGTAGATGAAATGATCAGCAAGCAGGAAGTCGTTATCAAAAGTCTGGGGAGTATGATGCAGGCGCTACCAGGAGTAGCCGGAGGAGCGATTCTCGGTGACGGCTCAATCGCATTGATCCTCGACCCTGCTTCCCTGTTCAGCCATCAATCTATCAGTTCTGTAGGTTAATGATAAGGGCAGATGCGAATGAGCGTAGTTTAAGCGTCTTATCAGCTTGGCAGCTTTTTTTAAATTTTTTGAAGGCGTATCCGATGGGCGTTGAATTGAGAAAACGCTTCGTTAAAAGTCGAAAGGTTTACGTTTGACGGGTGACATGTCACTCTAAAAAAAAGCTCGAACATGTCCGAGCACTCCAGGTTAGCACGCAATTACTAGTCAGCTTCTTTAAATTTTTTTCGAAGACGTATCTGATCGGTTAGTCACGCCAACAGCTCCATTGAGCATGGCTGAAAATACGCGACCGTGCGCTCCAGAGGTGAGCATATGCGATACATTCAGCACCGTTTTCGCAATACCCATCAGATCGATAATGTCACCATAAGGCTTATTGGGATGCATACGATGATTTTCAAAACGAGCGAACTACCAGCCATCGCCAAACCTGTAGCCATATCGTGAATGAATCGATCATTCACAGTGTATTGTGACGGACCTTGATGAATGAGAATAGACTTCATGGTATCGTCTAAGCACACATCAAGAGCGCCCTCGCCGAGAAGGCAGCTCTTGGTGCAACAATTATCTCAGGTTACGTCGTATAGCCATTGCGAACGCTTACTGCAGTAATCGCAGGGCTACCTGTGGCGTCGTGTTGGCTTGGGCTAACATCGCGGCTCCAGACTGTGTTAATATCTGATAGCGTGCAAACTTCGTCGATTCTTCCGCAATGTCCGTATCAATGATTCGGCTATTGGCAGCTTCTAAATTGGTTTGATTGATATCGAGCATTCTCGAGGCAAACTCCAAACGGCTGGTTTGTGCACCATTAGTCGCGCGCAAAGTAGCGATGGACTGAATACTAGAGGTAACGTCAGCGACGGAAATATCATTTAAGTTGGCGGCTGATGTAACCGCATTGAATGCGTTTGCAATATCTGCTTTGGTAACATCCACCGTATTGCCGCCGTCTTCAGTAGTGGAAACGCTGATACTGGAACCACCAAATAAAGAAACCCCATTGAATTTCTCGCTGACGATATTCGACAGTTGAGATTTCAACTCGTCGTACTCAGTTTCGTAGTTGGCAACATCACTCGCGCTTTTGGTGACGTCCAGTGAAAATACCTTGAGTTCGGAAATCCGATTGAGCAAATCTGCCCCGAGTTTAAACCCACCATCCTGCGATTGTAAGAATGATATCGCATTTTGGATGTTGGTATTAACCGCATTGGTCCGTTTTATACTCGCCTCCAACTTCATCGAAACAGCGAGCCCTCCAGCATCTTCGGACGGATTGTTGATCTTCATTCCGCTGGATAAGCGACTAAGACTCTTTTGTAATAAAACGTTACTTTTTTGTAGATTGTGTGAAGCGGCCGTTGCGGCCGAATTTGTATTGATAACCAGAGACATGGCGTGTCCTCCTTGTATTGTTGTGAGCAGCTCCCCGCTGCCTTGGGACCGATTTTTCCCGTTCGTGGATGAGGATCAGCAACCTCATGCTTCGACCTCCGTGTTTCAGCCCCTCATAATGTCGTCAGCACGTTAACCGACTTTACTGATTTCCATGAAAAAAAACACTGAAGCCGCCCAGGATAGTTGCCTGGTCGGTATCGAGGAGAATAACAAATTAATTGTTATAAACTACTTATATATCACGCTGTGACGAATGGCTCGGCGCTTATTGATTGAGTATTTATTTTAAATTTTATCTTCAAGCGCCCTATCAGGACGAGAAACAAACAGAGGTTTCTCGTCTCGGATAGAACCCTTCCCAGCACATCTTCCAGGGCTTCAGCGAGGGCCAAATGGAAGGCACCCAGTTGAAGGGGTGCCTCCCGGCTATCCGACGTATTTGGGTTGGTTGGAGCTCGGACGACTGTTATCCGAGAAGTCTCAAAGCTATCTGCGATGATGCATTCGCCTGCGCCAACATCGCTGCCCCGGATTGTTGCAGGATCTGGAAGCGAGCGAACTTCGTGGACTCTGTCGCGATATCGGTGTCTATAATCCGACTGTTTGCAGCTTCCAGGTTGGCTTTATTGGTATCCAACATTTCACTGGCAAACTGCAGGCGGCTGGTTTGCGCACCGTTGGTCGCACGTAATGTAGCCACGTTTTGAATTGCCGATGTGATATTCGAAACTGAGATATCATTGATATTCGTTGCGCTGGAAACAGTGCCAAAACCGTTGCTGTTATCCGCAATATCCGCTTTGGTTACTGAGATCGATTGTCCAGCATCCTGAGTGGTACTCACCGTCAATGAACCGCCGCCAAACAACGATACATCATTGAATTTCTCAGCAGCGATATCAGACAACTGAGCCGTCAACGCCTGAAACTCCGTGTTGTAGTTGGATTTGTCATTGGTGTTCTTGGTTGGGTCATCATACAGGGTGCGCAACTCTGAAATCCGATCCAGAATCTTGGAGGCAGTAGCCATTCCGCCATCCTGTGTTTGCAAAAAGGATACTGAATTGGCAACGTTGGTGTTAACTGCATCTGTTCGTTTGATGGCTGCCTGCATTTTCATGGATACAGCCAGACCACCCGCATCATCTGCTGGGGAAACGATACGACTGCCACTCGAGAGCCTCTGCAAACTCTTTTGCAGCATGTTATTGTTGTTGTTTAAGCCGACAGCTGAACGTGTAGCTGCGGTATTGGTATTAACGACTAATGCCATAGTATTTCTTCCTTGAATTTTTGGGTAACTTCCGTGTTACCAAATATGCCGATACTTTAATCGAGAAGGGACCGACCACCTTGCCAGAAACGTCCGTGTTGCTGACAATGGGTAAATTCGTCCTACCCCTGCGGCAACTTTAACCGCATTTACAGAAAAATAACTACACAGTAGAATTTATTGCCGGGCATACAGGCATTTTTGTCAGCCAATACACACTTATACGGGTGCTTTCTGCCAAATACGGGCATTCCCTGAACGGCATATTTTGCTGTGCGGCAAATTGCAACTAGCCGGAAGTCTTTATGCAATTTGTCACGTTTTCTGCTTAGCCTACTGATAATTATGCAAAGTGTATTTCTCGATGGCGAAGATGTTCAATTCTCCGGTCCAGCACCGGCAAGTATCTGCGCTTTGGTGCATATTATCAACGAACATTTAGCCCAGAACAGGCGCGTATTGACCAGCTGCAACGTAGACGGCGCGGATATCGTCGATGTAGAACCCGCCCAGTACCCAAAAGATGGAGACGTTGTGCACATGACTTCGCAACCCGTTGCGCAGGCACTTGCCCAAACCATTGCGCATACGCTTGCATCGACTGCCGATCTTCCTGTGCAACTGCGCACATTTTCTGCGGAGATTTTACACAAACCCTGGAGCGAGACACTGCAAACAATCGATCGTTTCACTGCGTTACTCATGCCCATTCATCAATTAACCGACAGTCTTCACCAATATGCAGTGAGCCATTCGCTCGACTGGATGAGCGGGATCCATCCGATGCTCCAAGCCAATGAACAGGCGCTAAATCGTTTTATTGAAGCAGCCAAATGCAGTGATGTCGCAACTGTTTCGGATATCATCTGGAACGAAATCACCCCCAAAATCGAATCCATTCGCCAAGCCTACACCGACGATATCCTGCCACATCTGCAACCATCATGAAGCCACTGCAAGCTAATCTCTCCATATTGCGAGAGCGATTTCCCGCTGTATACGACCAGGTTCGAGACGTTCTGAAACACAGTTCCGCCCGTAATTCCATCAAAATAGGCTCAAATGGGTTCGCACTGGAACACCGCCACACATGGGTGCACCCATATGGAACAATAAACCCTCAAGCGCTTGTCCAGAGATGGTTACACGGAATTGATTTAAAACCCGATACGCTTTACGGCTTAACTGGATTTGGCAATGGCTCACATGTCGAAGCATTATTGAACAGCAGTCCAACATCGGCTTCTTTTATCATTGCCGAACCCTCCACCACTATCCTTGCCCACGTCTTGCAGCAAAGTGATTGCACGGCCATCTTGGGCAACCCACGTATATTTTTGGCAACCGGTCCTTGTGATCAAAACTTTTTTAAAATCCTTGGCGACATTTCGCTCGGTGCATTCAAAAACTTACACCCCCTCATTTACGCACCCTTGTTTTCCCTCGATGAGACCTACTATAACGCATTTCTTGTTGGATTGGCGCACAACTTCGACGCTTACCTGCACAACTACCTGTCAGCCATCCGTTCTTCAGGCTTTCACCAGGAACAATGCATGCGCAATTTGCCACAGTTGTTCAATGCTCCCGATATTGGTAAAACCAAAGGGCTGTTCAAAGGCCATTCCTTAGTGCTTGTCGGCGCAGGCCCTTCTCTCGATGAGTCTATCGACTTCTTGAAAAAAGCTCAACAGCACGCCATAATCGTCAGCGTAAATTCTTCTCATCGTAAACTCATCAATAGCGGGATAAAACCGGCCGTAACCGTCGCTGCCGACCCCAGGATTTTCACCCACCGTGGCTATGAAGGCGTTGACACAAGTGACACGTTCCTCTTCTGCCCATTCTTTGTGAGTCCTCCTGTAATCGAAAAATTTAAAGGTCGTATATTTACCTGGGCGATTAGCCAACATCTCATCAATGTCTTACGCAAACGAGCCCAGCAACCGCCACCGACTCCGGTAACTGAACTCGGCACCATTTCGTCCTGCGTGGTGGACATCGCCAGGCAATGGGGATGTGCAAAAATTTGCCTGGTCGGCCAGGATTTTGCCATCCGTGCAGATGGTGTGATGCACACAGAAGATTCGTTCTATAGTGACATGCGGCAAAATGTAATGGACACCCATACATGCCGCAAACTCCCAGGCACAACGCTTAAAGAAGTGTTCGTAGATGATAAACTATTTGTCTATCTCAAAACATTTGAACAATTAGTCGAAGATTACAGCAGCCTTGAATTCATCAACACCGCGCGCTTGGGTGCGGCTGTAAAAGGCATCCCTTACCGAGGTTTTGACGCAGCCCTTACATGGTTGAAAACGGGACACAGCCCAAATGTAAGCCAACAATTACGCAACATTCTCGATCAACACCGGAAGGTGGATCAAGTAGAACCCGAAAAGCGTTCACAACTCATCGAGCCGAGTCTTACATTTGCTGAGAAACTGCTCAACCTTGCATTGGAAGCAGCCCTTTTTCAGCAAACATTACCGGCGACATACGACAGTAAACGCTTTAAAAAGAGTGCCCACGTGCGCAGGGCTCTCAGTTACGCGGATAAAGTCAACCAACTCATCGATCACCACCCCGATGATTACGCAATCCTGTTTGATGGGGAAGCCAAAAAGCACCTGACCGAATTCGTCGAATGCAAGAAACAAATCCAGGGCAAAACCGCGCATTGGCAAGCTATCTGCGAAAACCGCGAGTATTTCTGGGCACTCGCTGAAAGCGCTCGATTTATGTTATCTCGACTAAAAATACTAAAACAACACTTTGCTGACCAGGCAGTTATGAGCAGGCATTCGATTCCGCATTAAAGAAATGGTATTTTTATACGACTGTTAAGTATAGCAAAATAGAAACACAAAGGTAGCTCTCATGAATAGTATACAACTTTCGGGTTTAGCATCTGGCTTCGATTTTAGACCGGTTATCGATCAGTTGATCAACTTGGAGCGGATCCCGCAAAATAAGCTGCGGATTGAAAAATCTCAGCTGCAAAACAAGTCCAGTATTTATGACGAGCTGAAGACAAGACTTGAGGACTTGCAAACATCGATGAATTCGCTGGATGATGCTCAATTGTTTTTTGGTCGTAAGGTCTCGCTGGCGGGCGGCAGTGACTCTACATTTTCAGCAACTGCCGATGACAAAACGGTGCTGGGCAATTATGCATTTGACGTTACAAACCTGGCCACTAAAACCGTCGCGACCGGATCAGCAAATGTAGGGGCGGCGATTAGCGACACGAGTAAAACATTAGAAAATCTAAACCTGTCAACTGCCATTACAGATGGAACCATCACCATCAACGGTGCCCAAATTACCGTCGATCGCACCCAAAGCTTACAGGCATTATTTGATGATATCTTGACTCAAACAACCGCCGCTGGGGACGCTGTAACTGCCAGTTACGACAGCGCTACAGATACCATTCGCCTATCGGCTGCATCCGGTAGCACCATTGTCGGCAGCGCTGCCGACACGAGTAATTTTTTTACAGCCACGAAGTTAACCAGTAACACAGGAGGGGATGCTGTCAGTGCATCTGCACTCGGCGGTGTAAATTTTAGCGCATCGCTGGGCGGTGGATTCACAGGACTGAATAATCCGCTTACAGCCGACGGCACCTTCAGTATCAACGGGGTCGAGATCGCTATTGATGCCAGCGAAGACTCCCTGCAAGATTTGATTTCCCGCGTCAATGAATCCGATGCCAAAGTGACGATCTCCTACGATGCTTCGCAGGATCAGTTCACTATTCAAAACAATGAAACCGGATCGACCGGTATGGATTTAGACGATAACGGTAGCGGTTTTTTTAATGCGATCGGCATCGATACCGCGAATATCAATTACACTTTAGGCGAAAATGCCACATTCACCGTCAACGGTGGATCCACGCAAATCAGCACAAGTAATACATTCGATGCAGATGTGCATGGCATCACAGGTTTATCCGTGACGGCGACAGAGTTGGGCACAGAAACCATTGCAGTCACTGCCAGTTCGGAGAATGGTCGTGATAAAATTGATGATTTTATCAGTAAGTATAACGCAGTCCAATCTTACCTGGAGACACAGACAAAAATCACCGTAAACGACGGTAACGTCACCACGGGAACACTTGCCGGCAACACCGACATGACCCAACTGATCTCCAAACTCAGGCAAACAGCTTTCAGCGCGGTTTCCAGTTTAGCCGGTGGCGAAGTAAAACGCCTGGCCGATATGGGGATAGATTTTAAATCTGATAGCAATCAACTGGAAGTTGTCGACTCAGGTGCGTTGGACAATGCGCTCAAACAAAATTCCAGTGCGGTCACCACGCTGTTTACTGACGACGCGGAAGGTTTGGTAAAATCACTGGGTGATTTGATCAAGGTCTATACCAAAAATGATGGGACTATCGACATTCTCAACGAAAGTATTGATGATCGGGTCGGTAACATCGACAACCAGATTGACCTGCTCGAACGGCTGATTCGACAACGAGAAAGTGCCCTGGAAGCCAGTTTCCTGGCCATGGAACAAGCGCAGGCAGAAATCAGTCGCCAAGGACAAATCCTGAATTCAACTTTTTAAACCCTGCAATAAATAGCCAACATCGACGCTCACCGACGCACGCCATCGGCGGTAAACGTCCTCATCCGTAATGAAGCACTGTATCCACCATTCGCCCATCGGCTTATATCAAATAGCATTTTTCCCCATTTTAATTGTCCTTTTACAGGGATGTAGCCTCACTCAAAAGGCCGGTAAACTTTTTCCGGACAAAAATCCTGCGTTTGAAGCTAAAAATGCGTACACCTCTGGAACGTTGAATAACGACATCGAAAGGGTCATCATCCTACCCGTATATTATGCATCTGAAACCGGCCCCGACTTGGACTTACTCGATACCGTATTGGCCAGTGAACTGAATAAGACCCTGCTCTTCGAGGTGGTTCCAGTTTCTCGCCAAAAACTGAAACAGTTGTACAAAAAAGAGCATTTTTCGTCTGTCGGAAGATTGCCTCCCACTTTATTCGATACCCTCAAAAATACGTATGGAGCCCAGGCAATCATTTTCACAGACCTGACACACTACGATCCGTATCGGCCGATTGCGGTGGGCCTACGCTGCAAACTTGCAGATTTAAACAACGGCAACGTAATATGGGCATTCGATCAAGTTTTTGACGCTGCAGACCCAAGAGTGGCGCAAACCGCCATGCTTTATTTTGAGCAGTTGAACTCAAATCGATATCCCCTGAATCGAGCCGAAAGCATCCTGCAAAGCCCGCAAAGATTTTCCCGTTTTGTTGCTTTTGCTGCTTTTCAGACGCTGCCAAAGCGCCCCAGTCGGTTCGTAAATGCTACGGCCGCCAGCTCGCAAGCCTCGGAAAAATAGTGCTCAACCTATTTTTTTTCAGTAGCTTAACATAAAACATTCAGGCGCTGAAAACAGTTGAGCACAGGTTGCAAATGAAATTATTTCCCAGTTCACGGGAATTTTTTACCAGAATACAGGAAAATCCTGCATTTTTTAGTAAAGTTCCTGAAAGCGTTGTCGACCTAAATGGCATCAACCTCAATTTAAACCTGAAAAACGATGACAATAAATCCAATCGATAACATTCAATCTGTCCTCCAGACCAACGTCAACGCGAAGTCTAAGGACGCAAAACAACCATTGCTCAAGGAAGAGGCTTTGGAAAAAACCACGGATGTACTCAAACAACAAGAATTGGTAGCAAAATTAAAAGAGCTGGACGAAATACGACCCGATGTCGTTCAAGAAGGCAAAAAACTGGTCAACGATCCATCCTTTCCCAACAGCGGAGAACTGGATCAACTCGCCAAAGCGCTGCTGTCACCCATCGCATCTGCAAATTAACAGCTACAGATAAATTCTGCTGCTGATGGATTTTTGTCGGTTTCACTCGAAGAAAAACGGAATTTAATATGAAGCACCTGCATAGACGTCAGGCAAATCCATACCAGAAAGCATCGATAGAAACAGCCTCCCCCGGTCAGATTGTGCTTATGCTGTACGATGGGGCACTGCGTTTTCTGTCCCAGGCGAAAGAAGGCTTTGAATTGGATAGTCCGATTCAACGTAACGAAGTGGTAAACAATAACATCGTTCGCGTGCTCAACATTGTGGCAGAACTCAGAGACAGCCTGGATCATAAAGTAGACAGTGAGATTCCCAAAACACTCGACGACTTGTACAACTTCGTCTATCACCATTTGACCCAAGCCAACATCAAAAAAGATCCCGTGCACCTGCCCGACTGCGAGCGCGTTCTCAAAAATTTGCGCGACTCCTGGGCAGAAATGTTGCTCAATCAGGATAAGGACAAGCCGAAAATCAAATCCCTTTCTCAATCGGCATGAATGCGCCATCGAAAAAAGATTTTCTCAGTCGCCTGGAGTCATTTGAAAAATTGCTGGCCGAAGAAACCTTTGCTCTGCGAAAAGGCAATTTTGAGTACCTGAATCAACTGCTGGACAACAAACGGGTGGTACTCGATGAACTTGTGCGGGCAAAGGAACTGAATGGTATTGAACGTGGACAGGACGCTACCCTGGACACGCGCTTCGATTCCATCTTGCAACAGCAGGAGAATAACCGGCATACAATTGCCACTGTCATCGAAAATAATCGTCGTGAGCAAAAGCAGCTAAAAACCGATTTCAAGCAGGTCCGTACAGTCGGTGGAACCTACACATCGGCCATTGCCTCGGGTACACAGCGTTCCGCCAGAACGCATTTTCAGGCTTAATTTTAAGCACTTGTATCAACTGGACCAAAATGGAACATTATTGGGTCTTGCATGCCAAAGACGACATGAGTCATGGGTCTGTCGCAAAAAAGTCTACTAAACTTTAAATGTTTTTTTATTTAATAAATCGAAAATTTTATACCTTTACAGGTAGGAATTTTTGTTAAGGTGGTTCCGTAAGGACCTTTATGCAGCCTTCCAACCAGTGGACCCTCGGCGACAATTTTCAGTATGCCTTTAGCCATTGAACCCAACACCGGAATCAGCCCGAACAACCTCAATACCAGGGCGAGCCACACCCACTTGTCATTGTAACGCTTCTCCCAAATAAGCAGCTTTAAGTTGGCCACAATGTCCGCGAACGTCACCAGCCTGGTCCACAATCGGAATCATGGTGATCACGGTATTGGTCGTCACTTGCGCCAGGGTCTGGTCTTCGTTGAAGTCCCCCTGAATGAGACGCCCCACGTCCAAATACCGCCATCGGCGAGGTTGTTGGACATGCGTTCAAACCAGCCCGCTCTCACTTTGGACAGCTCCGGATTGGGCATCGGTTTACGGAGATAAATTACAATCGGTGGATCCTTATCCAAGCACCAGGCGATGGTGCTGACTTCATTGGGCAGATCGACCCGAGCATAGCGCGCTTGGTCCAATTTTCCCTCCACCAGGATTAAAGCTATCGTTGGCAGCATTTCCCTACCCTTTTCAAATTCCCTATAAGATTCAAGAGGGGTTCAAAACTGCTGTTCAAACCATCCTCAAAGCACTGATAGATAGGAAGCCCGTCAGCCAAACCTGTGTTTTTGGCAAACCGGGAATTATTACACACGCCTTGCTGCCATGGAAAAAGCCGGATGAATAAATGCCGATAAAATCATGGGAAAACGCATTGTCTCATGCGTGTTTATCAGCCATTATGCTCATCACTTAAAATAAAAACATTATGTCTAGAGTTCGATCCATTCTTTGTCTTGCGTTGCTCAACGCCGTTGTACTGCCCTTATCAGGAGCTGAAACGTCTAATTTAATCCGCTACGTCAGCGTCCGCTCTGTGCCTGAAACCAGTTTCAAACGTATTTCCGAATACTTTGATCAACAAGAAAACCTGGGTGGCAACATTATTTTGCGCAGCCAACCGAACCACCGTGCGGGGTATTACTTCATCCTGAGTTTAGCGAAATCTGCGGCTGACGTCCTGGCAAACGGTATGATCGAGCTACACTACTTTCGCGAAGGTGAGAACCTGCACATCCTAGAAACGTTTGAGCTCCCCTCACCCATCCCCGATTCCAAGGAAATTTGGCTCGGGCTGACAGGTAGTTCGGATATTGGACCCAATGCGTCCATCCTGGCGTGGAAAATCGTCACCAGGAATGCGAACGGGGCTATCCTGGGTTCCAAAAAAAGCTTTCTGTGGGAATTGCCACCCGAGAATTAGATCTGCCAACTGCCTGCTTGGCATATTTGCATCTCGACAGCCGACTCACTCAGCCGCGAACGATACCATCTTGAGCTTTGCCTTTGAACATGCATTGAGCACGTCGATTGAACGTTGATGAAGGCTGGCTCCATCGGCGATGATGGTGACGGCTGTTTTCTTGCCGACGCTGTCTGCAGAGTATTTCAACATACGCAATCGATTGACGAGCTCGGGCATGTCACGGCTATCGTAGCTGTCCATCGGGGCACCGTTTAACTTGATCAATCCGCTGGGCATGATTTCAACAATGTGCTCATTGGGTGGATCGGTATTTTCCGTTGTCGATTTCGTATTTACTGGCAAGCGCATGTTGATATCAGCCTCGACCTCTAAGTCAGCGGTAGCCATGAAATAAAACAGCAACATAAAAACGATATCGATCATCGGTGTTAGATCCACATCGTCTCTATCCTCTAATACACTTTTTCTTTTTCCACTCATTCAGCTGCTTTTATGGGTTACCTGCATTCAAAATACATACATACCTTGGCGACGAACTTATTGTTTACTGGTGACTGCACTGCTTCCTGCCATAGAAATTGCGCTATTGGAAGGTAGCAAATATGATATCGTACACCCCGCTATCAGCACACGCCTGCATGACATCTCTGACATACTCGTGCGGCGTGTTCAAATCCGCTCGGATATAAATCTTAAAATCCGGCATCAAGACTTTATCCTGTTGCACACGGCTCGCCAACTCTTCCAAACTGTGCGGAACAAGCCCAACGTATACGCTGCCATCTTCCTTAATCGATACCTCCATTCGGCGCCCGGTCTCTTTAGGAATCTTTGCTTTATCGGCTTTGGGGATTTCAACTTCGATTTTTGAAGTCAGTTGAACCGCAATGACCATGAAGAAAATAATCAAAAGAAACACGACGTCGATCATCGACGTCAAATCGACTTTCTCATCCGTTAAATCTGGCGTTTTTGTTTTCATTAAAACCCGTCAAAGATAGCCATCATCCGGCGTGACGCCGCAATCCTTTGATCATTTCGTAAAATGTATCGCCCGCTAATTTCGATACACCGGCTGAAATTTTACCGTATTTGTTCTTGAAAAAGAAATAAAAGAACATGGCCGGGATTGCGACAATTAAGCCAGATGCAGTGGTGATCAGTGCTTCTGAAATATTATCTGCTAAGAGCTGCGCCTGAACGCCACCCGCAGCAATATTGCGGAAGGCCTTGATCATACCGGAGACCGTGCCGAGCAGCCCCACCATCGGCGACAAATTGCCAATGATAGACAAATAGTTGATCATCACGAAGGGTGAGGACAATTCTTCCGTCGAAGATTCTTCCATCGCTTCTTTCACCGATTCAGGATCGATGTGATCGCCATCGACACGCTCTAAGCCGGAACTGATAATATTGGTGATCACCGAAGGGTTTTCGTAGCACAAGTCTTTAGCTTCCTCGACCCTCAATTCTCCCATGAGCGGTTTCATTTGACTGACAATGTCTGGCCGTAAAAACGGCTGTTCGCGAATCATTAAAAAGTTATAAATAATCAGCCCCACCCCGCAGGTTGATAATAACATGAGAGGATACATGGCCCATCCACCTTGCTTAAACATTTGTAAAACATTCACGCCACTTGGGACTTTTTCGCCTTCAACAGTTGCGTCAGTGCCTGCTGTCTCCTCAGTATTTTGAGAATCGTCCTGGCCATATGAGTTGCTCGTTAACGCAAAATATGGCGTCAGTCCCAAGCACAATAGAAGAATTAATTTACGAATGCTTTGCATAGTTATTTTTTTGTTTAAGTTATGTTGTCAAATGAATGGCTGGGGTGCCGATTGTCTGTTCAAAAATTGTTATTCTTTTATATCTTCTGGAAATCGCGCGAGCCGTTCCTCGCTCTTGTCAGCCCATTTGGATGATGGATATAATAAAACGACTTCTCCGTAAATCTCAGCAGCCGTTTTAACGTTTTCCAGATTTTCATAACAATAGGCTGTTAAGTAGAGGATTTCGGGTGCCCACGAGTCAGAAAAATTTGAATACACAACGCTTTTACTCACTTGTTCAATCGCCAACAAGAAGTCCTCTTCCCTGAGTGCAATTTTAGCATCGATCAATCGCTTCAGCGAATACGCCTTCGATTGAGTCGTGATACCCTCCGTCTTTTCGATAAAGATTCGCGCCGATTCAATTTTACCCAAGTGGATATTGCAATAAGCTATCCACAGAGAAGCCATCTCTGAAAACTTGTTATCGGGAACTTGGAGAATCTTTGCGTATAATTTCATCGCATCAAAAATGAGCCCATTATCCTGGCGCGCTTGCCCCGTTTTCCGCAACAAGTCCGCGAATTTCATCACGTCTGGAAAGTATTGTTGCTCCTCTTCACTGACCGGTAATTTATTCAATATGGTCAATGCATCTGTATTGCGCCCTTCTATTATCAGCTTGTTTGCGAAGTGGAAGCTCAATTGCAGTACTTCTGGAGACAATTGTGCAACGGGTATCTCATTGACCAGTGCAAGCGCTTCGTCAAAGCGGTTGGCTCCCACCAGAGCTTCGAACAGCAATTCAACGGCTAAAAAACCATTGAACTGGCTGGGTGGGATATTCAAATACTGAACAATGGGATAAGCAATGGGCCGCAGTAGCCGCAGCGCTTCTTCAAAGCTTTCATCCTCCAAAAGGGCCTTGGCCAGATTGTAATTGTCTGAAAAAGAATACCCCAGCTTCAAGTCCTTCGAATTTATCGGAATATAAATCTCCTGAGGTTTGCGCGGGTCGTAGCGAAAAATCAGATCGCCTTGTTCCTGACCGACCAGGTACAATAGTTCGCGACGATTGAACCCGCCTGAATAGTCATAAACGGACACGGGCTCGCCGATATATTGCGCAATATAATTTTCGGCTTCAGCCGCTGTTAAGGGTGAAGTTAAGGCGATGGTGGCAATCGCCAAACTGAAAATCAAGTTTCTCATCGCAACGCATTCAGTGATTTTTGAATTAACAGTGCAGTTGGATCGTTTTCGACAAACACTCCGCGCTCGACGAATTCGGTATAAATTTCCTTGGCTTTTTCAGGATTACCCAGCGATTCATAAAGACGGCCTGCCTGCAAATAAGCCTTACTCGACCAATCATAGTAAGCGATGTAGCCAATATATATCCGCTCGAAATAACCGAGTGCATCCGCCGAACGGCCCTCACTCTGATAACATTCGGCAATCTTGTATAATGCCTCAGCATGGGCTTCACCCCGCCATTCACGGTTTTTCACCACGGTTTGGTACACATCTCGAGCCTCAAGAAAATCGCCGCTTTGCGTAAGCACATCTCCTTGTTTGATGATAGCCTCCCAAACATCACCTCGCGAAGGAAATAGCTCTTCTGCACGACGGTAATAATACAACGCTGCGCGGAAGTCCTGAAAATCTTCTTCAATTTCGCCTAACTTGAGCAACGCCGTGAATACTTCATCCGACTCTGGGTGTTGATCAACGACTCGCCGAAATGCTTGCCGGGCAGCATCAATATCTAGGTCGCTGATACGGGTGCCCATCCAAATTAAACTTGCAGGGCTGCCATAATTGAAATCGTCGACCGAAAATATCGGCTCTGGAATCAGTTCAACCCCGAGCTGGTCCAATGCCATCTGCGCCCGGATCTCCAGAGTCCTGCGACCTTCCGAACGTGCGTCGTTCAATATTTGCGTCAGTTCATCTTCTGGCAGTGTTTTTGGAAAACGGTCCCACAATTCTTCGTATTGCTCAATCATGGCGTTGACAGGGGATAAATCGGTCAATAACCGAGCGCGGAACTTAGCGCTGTAAAAAGGCCGTTTCACTTCCTCATAAATACCCGGGTGATCATTGAGATAATTAAACAGCTCTCTGCGTTCATCTGCCAATAATTGTCGGAACGCTGGTTCGTCGCTAACCTTTTTCAGAAATTCCAGGTTTTCCCGAATTTCATTTTTGTGTAGATAATAATTGTGGGAGTAAGATTGGATGATTTTGTCCAGCCCATAGGCGATCGGATCGTCGCCGTACTGGACGATCGCATCTAAGTACTCCTCTAACATTTTTTCGGGGGCGCCGAGTCTCTCATGGGCAACACCAATATAATAAATAGCTCTGGTAAACTCCCCTTGTTTACTATATGTCGCCACAAATTTTGAATACAGCCGCATCGCCTTCCTGTATTGCTCGGCGGCCATCAATAATTCGCCCTGCTGATAATAAGCCGACTGTATATAAATGATATTATCCGTATATTTTTCGACTTTACTGTAATGGTCCAGAGCTTGATCGACCTCAGACAGCCCGGCGTAAATATCCCCCAAGAAGAATTCAGCTTCACCACGCAGTTTTGTCTCGGGATATTCCTGTACAAACTGTAAAAATCGCTCACGCGCTTTTTCAAAGTTGCCAACACCAAAACTACAAATGCCCAGACGATACTGAGCATCTTCTCGGTACGGGCTTTCCGGGTACTTTTTCAATAGCATCTCGAATGGCTTTTCCGCTTCATTGTAATTTTTCAAAAACAACAGAGCCATACCGAGAAAATAATGACACCCATCTTCAATCGGCACGTTTTTGTATTTCTGTGTGTAGCCGCCAAACAAATCAACCATTTCATCGAACTGTTCGAGCTTCATATAAATGGTGCCCAGCAAATACACCACTTGACTGGTTTCGTCTTCGCCACTTTTCTCCTCGATATACTTTTGTGCCAGTTGGAAAAATGCGTCATACGCCTCTTCTTTGATATAAAAGCGGCACAGCTTGATAATCACTTCATCTTTGTACTTCAGCCATTCCTGATTGGCTATATACGCTTCCCCCATACTGATGACACGATCGGCGAAATTAATTTTTGTCGCGGCATTGAATGCAGAGAAAAAATAATCTTCAATCGACTCTGAATTCGGGTATTCCTCAATCAAACGCTCAAATGCCCAAAAACCTTCCCAATCTCGATTCGTCAAGAGATAGTTGCGAGCCAAAAGGGTTTTAAGGCTGACTGTGTAAGAGTCTACACCTCTGAGGGCTTCAAGCTGTGCTTCGAGATTCAACACTTCTATCTCCAGCTCTGTTCTACGCTCCGATCGCTCAGCAGAAACCAGATTCAACAGGTTAAGTTGTGATTTAAACGACTCTAACTTTTCCTCGTAAAACTCGATAATCTCCTCCAGACTCAAAACCATCCGATACATAAAGGTTGCTTCACTGTATCGCCTCAAAAGTGAAAGTTTATTACCAGCCTGCATTAAAGCCACATTGAATTGGAGTTTATAACGAGCTTCTGAACCGCCGACCACCTCAGAAAACAGAGAAGCCACTCTTTCAAATTCTTCTTTGGCCAAATACCCCTCAATAAGCGCAGTTGCCGCCATGGCTCGATCTTCAGGATCCAGAGCTTCCTGATAAAAGCGCGCAAACCATGGTTGGCCGTTGTCCCAGTCTTTCCTCAAATAGAAACTTTCAACCAGCTTCTTAAAGGCCTCATTGCGTTCTTTAAAATTTAAACGCGCGGCCAGCGGCGGTGATAATAATTGGATATAGTCATCTGCAGCCTTTTCGAGCTCATCTAGAGCACGGTAACAATCGGCCCGCGCAAAAATGGATGGGACCGCAAATTTGCCAGTGGGAAATTCTTGTTCGTGCCGGTCGAGCCAAGCCACCGCGGCCACCAAATGTTCCGGTTTGGGCTCATCGCTGTAGACCTGCAAATAACTCAGGCCGATATAATAATAAATGGGCGCGAGATTCGCGCGTATTTGCTCGTCTTCCTGCTCAAAGCGTTTGACCAGTTCCTCCAGAAAAGGTCGAGCAGCTACGTAGTTACTCGCTTGCAAATTTCGGTCTGCTCGCGCCTGGAGCTCACTCAACCCCATCACCGCAGGGTCTTGTGCCTTAGTAGTGGATGCCCCGGATACGATCATTAAAATGGTCGGGAGCAGAAATACAATAAAACGCATATAACGTGAGGTAGTGTAAAGCATCTAAGTCCAAAACGGAGGCACACCTGACTGAGCTGAGAAAGTTTCGACCTCCTTTTCATAGTAAAGACAGATACAATAGCCAAATTCGCAAGCTTTTTTGTTAATTTTTCTGCTGGATACTGTTGGCATACAACTTCAAAAGAGATAAAAATATAATTGTCGACACCGCACAAACTTGTCTAGGAATACGCTTATCCTTCTACATCGTTATATATTTAGACAAGTATGCATCGCCACCTGTTTAGCGGTTGCGCTGTTTACGTTTGCGCTCATGGTCGGGACTGCTTTACAGGATATTGTGGGCTTGCTGGCTGGCGGTCAATTGACCTTGCAAGGGTTTGCTTATTTGATGCTCAGCCTGGTACCCATGGTGATTCCGAACGCTTTGCCGCTAGGCATGTTGACCGCAGTATTACTGGTTTTGGGACGCATGTCGGCCAATAACGAGATCCTCGCCATGAAGGCCAGTGGCATCGGTTTATACCGCATCGTAGCGCCGATTCTGCTGCTCGCAATTATGGGCACTGCGCTTGCCGGCTTCATCTCGCTTTACTACACGCCAAAAGCGAAAGGCAAATACACAGCGATGCTCGCCAATATCGTGAAGGAAGCACCCTTGAAATTCCTGCAACCGAAAACATTTATTCGGCAATTCCCGGGCCTCGTCATCTACGTAAATGAACGGTTCTCACGAGAAATGCACGACATCTACATTTGGGAATTGTCGGATGACCAGAAAGCAACGAGGTTCATTCGCGCCGAAACGGGTATTGCTGATTTCGATAAAGCGTCCAACACGATCAAACTGAAACTCAAAAATGGCGTAGCCGAAGCGCGATCGAGTAGCCGTTCCGAAAATTTCGTCGAAGACTCCATTCTCACCCCCGGTTTTAAAGAAACGGAGCTGAGCCTGAGTCTCGAAAAAATCCTGGGCAACCCCACGTCCAGGAAAAAACTGTCTTCGATGACGCTCAATCAATTATTGGTCGAACGACAGCGGATCATGACCACTCCATACGCAACTGAAACGGAACGGCTGGCAAACAGCAATCGGCGGATCCTCACTCAATTGGCCATTCAAGAAAATCTGGCTCGGTCGTTCGCGGTTATTTCACTGTGCCTGATTGCTTTCCCGCTGGGTATAAAAATCAGTCGATCAGAGACTTATGCAAACTTAGCAATCGCGATTGCACTGGCCTTGGTCTACTACGTAATTTTTATCATGTTCACCTGGTTGGAAAAAACACCCCAACTCAGACCCGACATCATGGTGTGGTTACCCAACATCCTGTTCCAATCGATCGGTATCGGCGCACTGTATCGGGCAAATCAACAGTGATCTACAAAGGCCCGCTGACAACTTGAAAACAGCTGTGAAGCGACAGTCGGCTAAAGGCAGCTTTTTAGCAGAATCCGCTTTTTTCGCTTGAACCGCTCTAAAAATATGTTTTTATCCGCTATTTCAAAAATTCTTATGAGCGAACAAACAGAAACCAAGTCTCAAAGTAAAACGCCACTCGATTTTGATTTTACCGATGTGGATGCCCTTTCACGCTACGTAACTGATACAGGAAAAATTCTTCCGCGCCGCATTACAGGCTTGACCGCGATTCATCAACGACGCATCACGAAAGCCATAAAACGAGCCCGTAACCTGTTGTTGATGAAATAACTTTTAAGAAGGCGTCCACCAATGGACGCTTTTTTTGTCTTCCAGGAAGCGTGTCGCCATGCCAGACTTCCTTCAATCCACACCCGCCGATCTCAAGCGCGCAGCAGACCTTTTACAGCAAGGCGAACTCGTTGCGATTCCAACTGAAACCGTCTACGGTCTGGCCGCCAATGCTTTCGATGAACATGCAGTCAGAACGATATTTACAGTCAAGGGCAGGCCGTTGATCGATCCTTTGATCCTGCACCTAGCGGACGTTCGGCAGCTCGAACAAATCGCCGCAACCGATAACGAGCATTTAGCCACCGTTGCCAACGAATTCTGGCCAGGTCCACTCACTGTCATTCTCAAGAAGAAAAACTGTGTCTCCGACCTCGTAACCGCCGGGCGGGAGACGGTCGCCGTTAGAGTTCCCGACCATCCGGTTGCGCAGGCGATCCTCAAGGCCTGCAACCTCCCCCTTGCCGCTCCAAGTGCGAATCCGTTTGGCTACGTAAGCCCCACTCGCCCTGAGCACGTAGCCGATTCCTTCGGTGCCAAAGTCCCTTATATCGTAGATGGCGGCCCCTGTGAAAATGGGATTGAATCGACCATCATCGACTTATCTGCTGATGCTCCGACCCTCCGCAGACCAGGACCGATCAGCCAGCAACAACTCGAAGCACGGACCGGTATCGCTTTTTCAGTCGTTCATGCACAGCAAGACGTGGCAACATCTACCGGAGAAATGGCACCGGGAAGCCTGTACAAGCACTACAGCCCCAAAGCAACCCTGCTGTTGCTGGGCGAACCCCCAACAGAAATACCGGCAATCCCCTTTGACCTCAACCAGGTGGCATCCGCTTATGTCGCCCTGACACGAACACCGCGTTTTCCTGAACTGGCAGCGAAATGTCAACTTTTCTGGCTGAGTGAGACCCCTAACAACCTCAAAGTCATCGGTCAAAACACTTTTGGCATCCTGCGCCAGTTGGACCAGATGGGCTTTGCCCGCATTTTTTTCGAACGGCCACCAGCATATGAAATGGGCATTGCTATCAACGATCGATTGCAACGGGCAGCAGCGCAATAAACAACCCACTGCGTTCGTCTAATCTGGTCCTTCCTGTACTGTCTGTTCAGTCTTGATGATAGCCGATGAATAATCTACGTCCTGATTATCTTGTTTTATTCAATGCCCGTTGTAACTCAGCCAGGATCGCGGCTTCGTCGAACTTCGCAGCGTTCCGTTTGGCAAAACGGCGGTCACTTTCCCACCAGCGCTTACGGATATTGTTTTGCATGCAATAAGCATGCATTCCCAAAGGCCGCCAACGCGCAGCACATTTTGCCGGACTGGGCTCGGCAAACAAAGTAAGTGTAGGAGCGCCCATAGCAGCTGCCAGATGCGCCGGTCCGCTGTCGCGCGAAACGGTTACCCTTGCCCGCTGCAGAATCCATGCTGTTTCGCTCAACTCCGTCATACCGCAAAGATTAGCTATCCTGCTCGCCTCGCCGCCGATAGCTCGCAAAAATCCCTGTTCATCTACCTCATTTACTGGGTTCCCAACCAACACCACGCCACAATTCTGATGCTCGATCAGCCAACGCGCAATCGACGCCATTATGTTCGGCGGAATACGCGCCTTTTCACCGTGCGCCGACACATGTAAGACTGCATAGGGATGGGCAACATTGCATTGATTTAAAATGCGTTGAGCAAGCACTTGCGACGATGGGTTCAAGTGTATCCAAGGTTTCAGTACAGGCGGGGGCTGGACCCCCAAAGACTCAAGCAATTGAAAACAATAGTGCCCTTCATGCATCCTGCCCTGCTTTTTGGTATGCGGCAGTGCATGCGTTAAGTATGTTTTACCGAATACATCAAACCCTATCCGCAGCCGGACTCCCGCTGACGCAGCCGCGCGCTCGACCAGGCGATCAGCCTCTAAATGCACCACACAATCCACATTTGCCTGGCTAAACATCTTGAATAACTCCGCCTGGCACCCCCTCTGCGGGTAACGCCAATATGCTGTCAGTGCTGGATGCTGATCAAATAAGCAGGCCAACGCAGCTTGACCGAGCCAGTAGATACGAGCAGTTGGAAAGTGTCGACGCAGCGTTCGCAGACAGCAGGATGAGATCACCACATCGCCGATGCGATCGGGCCTCGATAGCACAATCGATTGAATCGGCACTTGTGGAGGTTCGCAGAACATCTTCACAAACGCTTGGAAACATAACGCATGGCAGCGGCAATTTTATCCAAATCTGCCGCTGTGTGGCGGGCAGAAATCGAGGTGCGCACCAAATCTTTTCCAGGTGGCACAGCTGGTGCGATCGACATAACCGAGAAGATGCCTTGCTCCATCAACAGTTTCCAAAATCGATAGGCACGCTCCTTCGACCCCATGACAATCGGCACAGCCGGCGTTTCACTGTCCCAGATATCGAAACCCAAATCGGTAAGGATGTGCTTATAGTGACGCGTGTTGTCCCATAGTCGCTGATGATGCTCTGGTTCGCTCGTCACAACATCTAAAGCGGCGCTTGCGCATGCTGCTTGCACCGGACTGAGAGCTGCGCTGAAAATCGTCTGCTTCGAATGGCTGCGCAAATACTCAATAACCGCTTTGCAGCCCGCAACAAAACCACCGGTACTACTCAATGCTTTGGAAAAGCTGCCGCACACAACATCGATCGCTTCAACCACACCAAAGTGATCGGCCGTTCCACGTCCCCCGTTGCCCAGCACCCCAAAGCCATGCGCATCATCCATCACATAAAAGCAGTTTTTGCCCTGACAAACCTGTAACATCTCAGGAATTTTAGCGATGTGCCCTTCCATTGAGTAAACGCCCTCAAACACCACCATCTTCGGCACTGCGTCTGACTCAAAACTCAATACTTCCTGCAGGTCACGCGGGTTATTGTGCGCGAAACGTTCGATTTTGGCCTGCGTCAGTCCTATCCCAGACCACAACGACGAGTGCACATTCTTATCGACCAGAATTAAGTCTCCTTTTTGCGCAAACGGTTGGACAGCTGACATGCACGCGGTATAACCCGCGACGCTGATATGACAGGCTTCCTTACCCAGAAAAGCCGCCAATTTCTCTTCCAATTCAATGTGATAGCTGCGACTGCCATTGGCCAGCCGCGCACCGGTCGTACTGCTGCCCCATTGGTTCAAAGCCTGGTGACCTGCGGCAATCACCTTGGGGTGCTCACTCAAGCCAAGGTAATCATTACTCGCCAGCATGATCATTTCCCGCCCATCTAACCATACGTGTGCGCCCTCTTGACGCTCAAACGTGTGATAGTAGGGACGATACTTTTGGCGTGCCCGCGTGACCTCATCGTTTGCACAACGTTTTACAATCGAGTTATTGGCTTTGGGAGAAATTGAAAACATATTAAACTATATCGATTCACGGCTTTAACCGAGGCGCAACTAAATTTCGTTGGCATTCAGCACTGTTTAATTAGAGCGATTATCGCAAGTTTTTACGATTGAAAAGGCATTTCTGAAAGCAAGCTGTTGATTCTTTTTTTGACATCGTAATTTGCGCAGAATTGAGGTCGTAGGAATCGCGCTTTTTTGTCTCAAAATCATCGTACTGCTGAATGTTTTTCCTTATGCTTTCCGAGTATAATTCTTTTAATGTGTGGCCAAAAATTGCCAATTTCCCGTTTTACCACCCATATCGTACGTTTAAGTCCCTCATCATGAACCAAGATTACGACAAGCGATAGCAGCTAAAATGATAATGAACTTGCTGATAGCTGGAAACTTACGAAATTACCTCAAAAAATTTCCCACGACACTATTGGATCAATTACGATGATCAATCTGGTAAAAACAACCCTGTTTCTACGACCTTAAAGTGGGAATTAACAGCAAGGCGACTCACAATGGAGCCAGTTCGGGGTGCAAATACTCAAACAATATCGGCAATGCCCATTGCAAACGCGTACCCGGAACCGAAAACAGCTGGCTTTCAATTAAATAAACTGAACCGCGCTTAACCGCACGCATCTCCTGCCAGTTCGGATCGGCTCGCAGATTTACCAGCAATTGCCGGCGCGCAGCTGCGGAAACCTCTTCCTGTGAGATGAAAATAACATCTGGATTCAGATCGATGAGACTTTCAGCCGATAATTTCGGCCATTGCAAGCCCACACTCGCACCCAAGTTACGCCCTCCGGCCTCCGTAATCAAGGCATCCGCATAGACCCCTCGACCGACAAAGTAATCGAGGGCCGGGCTCAACGCCATGAGAACCGTCGGTTTTTGCCTGTCGTCCAATGTTCTCAGAGCCGTCCGCACACGCTTGCGGATGGACTGAAAACGGGCCACTATCCGCTGCGCAGATTCCGTCAAATCCAGGGCCTCTCCGACCAACCGAATATCTTCCACAACTCCCTCCAAACCAGCACTATTGAGCACCAAAACGCACAATCCCAAACGGCGCAACTGCGCCACTACTTGCGGGCTGGTAATATCGGCTGCGAGGACCAAATCGGGCTGCAATCCAAGCAACTTTTCCGCTGAAGGCCCCGGATAAATGGGCAAACGGGCGACCGTGCCGGCCTCTTCAGATAACTGACAATGCTCCGAAACGCCCACTAAACGGTCCCACCCCTGTAGTTCGACCACAATATCTGTCGCACTTGGCGCAATACTCACCACTCTCTCTGGTTTTGCATTCAATCGCGTCGCATCGCCGCGGCCATCCACTAACGTCAGAGGGTAACTCACTCCCCAGGCATACACCCCGAGAAATACTTGAGCACATAAGCAGGCTGCTACTTTCATAGCAGCAGGCACTACGGATAAACACTGCGCGCCGCAACCTTAATCAATAATGGCAACTATCGAGTGGGTTGGCCTCTTGGACTCTACTCAACGCGCACGGCTACACCCAGCCATGGTAAAACGAATAAAATCCATATCCCTCTGGATCCAATTCAGGTTTGCCAATGATGATGTGATCGATCATTTCAATCCCGATAACCTTTGAAGCACGCTCGAGCAATTCAGTCGCACGCCTGTCTTCTTTACTGGGCGCAGGATCCCCACTTGGGTGATTGTGGGCCACGATAATCGATGCAGCTGAACTCAATATCGCAGCCTTGAAAATCTCTCGCGGGCTGACAACTGAGCAGGACAACGTACCGATTGTGCACAGGTTGCGACACAGAGGTCGATTTTGACGGTCAAGCATAATGCACCAAAATTGCTCTTGATCGGGCCGTGCGTCAAACGCGCCATCTAAATACGCCACAACATCCTCCGGGCAACTGAGCGCAGTCTTTTCATAGGGGATACCAGTGTCTCGATAACTAAAGTCTAACTCTTTGATTGTCATTTTATTAACCTCTGTAGAATGTTGAGTGGGTAGCGCTATTTCCAGTCCTAAAAGCACCAGAAATATTAACTGTAACGAGTAACTGCAGGCGTCGGTCTTGCCGTAGCCTGGTAACATCGCGTTGCCGACAATGTTCTCAGCAAGATTACAAAGAACTGAACGTTTTTCAAGAATTTTTTTAGGGTTTTTTCCCTAAAAACGTTTTCATATTATACTCAAAAAAGCTGCACTTTGGTTCAAAGTGCAGCTTTCGATAAAATTTATCGCCTTTATATTAGGATACAGAAGCCGTCTCGACACCCTCCTCAGCGCTCTGTGTTTTACCCACTTCAAGCTCGGTTTCGCCTTCGTCATAGGCAGGCACGTACGAACTTTTCCAAATGGCACAACCGGTCGAACGTCGGTAATGGATGCCAACGAATAAAGTCAGAGTCGGGCATCAGGTATCCAGCGCCTTCACCGTTGTGCAGAATAATTCCTGGAGGTGTTGCCGAAAGCCCATGGTATTTAACCCGGATTGCTCACCAGAATTGAAGTGAATGGTTCATTTCTAGAAAATAGCAGTGCCCAACGCAGCCATGCGGATACAGCTGGGTACACACCCTGCACATGCGCATGGCAAGTTGCGTGCTGCTATGGTCGGTCATGGACGATTATGCTCGATGAGTGATGAGCAATTCTGATGTTTAAAAATGTAAAACTTCAGACGCCCACTTTGTCTTAGGCTGGCACAGAGCCCTGTCGGCAACCACGGCTAAAAGGGGCAACTAGCGAAAATTAACTGCCTTATACCCTGTCGCCAAAGTTTCTTTGAGCTTGCCGGTACGCACAGGTTTGGACAAGTACTCATCAGCACCTGCGTCCAAGCATTTTTGTCTATCTTCGGGCCGGGCAAATGCAGTCAAAGCCACCATGAAAGCGTCTTTATTTTCAGCTAAATAGCCACCTGCTCTTGCTCTGGAAATAATATCCAGTCCACTTTTACCGGGCAACTGCACATCCATCAGCACACATTCATAGACGTTTGCGCACAGAAGACTTTCTGCTTCGACATCGTCATCTGCCAGGTCAATTTGATAGCCGAGATTTTTAAGCAGGGTCAGAAACAGTTGTTGATTTACAGAATCGTCCTCGACCAGCAAAATCTTCAATGGATAGTTATTAGCGAATTCGATATTTAACGTATCGTCTGCGTCGAGTCCTGCTGGTTTTTCCTCGGAGGCGCTGGCTTTGAGCATAATGGTGAAAAAGAAACGCGACCCTTTACCTTCCTCACTCTCGACCTGAATTTCGCCCCCCATTTTCTCAATTAAGCGTTTACAAATGACCAATCCCAGGCCGGTTCCGCCATATTGTCGCGTCGTCGAAGAGTCCACCTGCGAGAATGGTCGAAAGAGCTTGGATAGTTTTGTTTTAGGAATGCCGATACCCGTATCGATCACCTCGATCATCACATTGTAAAAGTCACGCTTCTCCGCGGGGCTCAAATGCGTTTCAATTCGAATCGAACCTTTGCGGGTGAATTTGATGGCATTATTGACCAGATTCAAAATGATTTGCCGCAGCCGGTGCGAATCTCCCAAGAAACAGGTGGGACCCTCACCGTGCAATTTATACTGGATATCCACGCCTTTTTCTCTGGCCTTCACCAACATGAGTTCCAACGCTTCAAAAATCGTTGTCTCTAATTTAAACGGGTGAAATTCGAGTTCGATTGTACGCGACTCGATTTTAGAGAAGTCGAGGATGTTGTTGATCAACTCGAGTAAAGTCTCACCGCTCTTACCAATAATCGTTAAAGTTTCTTTTTGCGAACTGTCCAACTGGGTGCGCTGCAGCAAATCAGTGAACCCGAGGATCGCGTTCATCGGCGTTCTGATTTCGTGACTCATCATCGCCAGGAACTCCGATTTCGCGGCATTTGCAGCGTCTGCTGAATCCTTGGCTTTCTTAAGAGCCTCTTCTCCCCTCTTGTTTTCAATAAATGCGCCGAGACTACCGGCCGTCACATTTAATGCAGCCACCTCGCTTTCATCCCAGGCGCGATGGGTATTGCGGTCTTCCAGGCAGATGACCCCCCAAAATTCGTTACTGGCTGATATAGGGACCATCAAAACTGAATAGATACCCAGCTTTCTCAATCTTTTGGCGACTGCAAAGCCAAATTGTTCAACACTTCCCTGCATCGGCGAGTGGCTGGAAAGCTCCGCATACCATCCCGGGAACAACGATTCCCACGGCACATTTTCCAGATTCCCTTCGTCCAGTCGGTTTTGCCGGCTCAGACACCACTGATAACTGAGCGTAAACTTCGGTTCATTGCCGTCTGCAGCGTTCTTAAAGACCAGGACACGTTCGACTTCCGCCGAATAACCGATTGCGCGAAGCGCTTGATTGATTGCATCCGTCTTCTCGCTCACGGATAATAATTGCGAATTGGCCTTAGCCACACCTTGAATCAATTGGTCACGATGCTCAATGGCTGCCTCTGCCTGCTTGCGCTCGGTAATATCGTAAGCAACCCAAATCACCCGGTCCCATTCTCCTTGGTCATTCACCATGGGGGCCGCCCGTCCCTCAAACCAGTGGTTATTGCCGGCGATGGATAAGTTGTATTCGACATTCTGGGGCATGAGTTCGAGTAAAGTGTCGTCTATGGTGCGTTGAAAAAGCTCCGTCAGCCCATCACTCCAGTTGTCGGAGACGTGAGTGTTGCGGAATCTATCGATTGATTTTGCCAGCGGCCCCTCTGATGAACCAAATGCATCCAAATAATAGCCGTCAGCTGAAATGACATAGGCGACATCGGGCATCGCATCGATAAACGCGCGTAGGCGGTTTTCGTTGCGGGCATGCTGCTCTTCGCGCTTGCGAACCTCCATGAGAATTGCCGACAGGAAATATGCCGTCGTACTGATCACGCCGACAAACACCCACATGAATGCAGGGCTTTGCGAGATGTATTTCTGATCGGGCCCAAGTACCTGCAACAATTCCCACAGGGCCATGATGGCGAGAATAAAGACACCCGTGGTGGCACCCCGCTGACCAAAGCGAATCGCCGCCCAGGCGATAATCGGAAATATAGATAGTTCTAGAGGGTAGCGCAAGGTATCGGTCGGCGCCCAGTTGCCAAACACAACAAAGCCGAAAAAGATTAAACATGCCAGCCACACTAACACCTCAAAGGACTGCCGATTGCTCCAATTCATCGTCGTTTTAGCCGACCAGACCAGCAAAAACGGGGCAATGACAACCACACCCATAGCATCCCCTAACCACCAGGCAATCCAGATGCGCACAAACTCGCTCCAGGGTATCAGGCTGTGCGTCATGCACAGCGCTACCGTCCCCATTGCAGAAGACAGCATCGCCGCGAGAACTGGACCACACACTAAAAACGCGAATACGTCCCAGATCCTTTCCAAAGCGTAATTGCGTCTGAGCATATGTGCCAGCAGTGAAGCCGCAAAATAGCCACTGATGCAGTAAGCTAACCCCAGACTGACCACGTACAATTGCGGATTCTGCTGAAAATAGGTGCCCCAAACCCAAGACCCCAACAACAAAGGGATGAGGTAGCTCGCACCTCCTCTGACTAAAACGGCCAATCCGAGGCCTGCTGCAGGCCAAATAAGGTGCACCTCATTGTTCAACTCGGGAATGGCCATTAATTGACCTATCCAGGCAAAAAATAGATAAGCTAAAAATACCCCAATCAGCTTAAAAATGGGAATTCGTTTGTGCGGAGACGGTTCTTCCACCTGGGAAGAAGACGCGGTTACCGCATCCGCGTTGGTCATAGGTGTAACTTCGCTCATGCTAACCGGTTAATCGCTGTTAATCGCGCTAAACATAGGCAACTCGATCACAAACACAAACACCAAATACCTTATCCCAAGAGCTTTGTACTATCTATAACCGATAAATGCTTGCCGCAAAAAAAATTTTAGTCAGACTCCAAATCATACGATGTTATCTAACCGGACACGCTGTCTCCCACCAGACGGTTTCGCCTAAACAAACTATGTTCACACCGCTGTTGATCACCACGCGTTCATGAGTGACCTTGATTCCTTAAGCAATTTTGCGCCGGTTCCTGGGAAAACCTATGAAGTGCTGACACCTGGGGAAAAATTTGGTGAGTACCAGATTTTGCGCTGCCTGTCCTATGATTTGCTTGGCAGCCTTTATCAAGTCCGAAAAACCAAAGAAAAAGACCTGTGTTGCATTTTTTTACTGCCACCGATGGTAAAAAATGACGCCCATTTTCGTGCACGCTTTGCGGAAAAGGCCAACGAGCTGCTCGGGATGGAGCACGAAAATGTCCTGGCATTCACCCAGCACGCAGTCATTAAAGAACGCTACTGCCTCTATTGTGAACCCTTTCAAGGCGAAAATTTAGCGGATTATTTAATGTCTCAGTCCAACCAGGGATCGCCGATCACGCCCGGTGAGTCCTCGGAGGAACTGCTCTCTGACCAGGCTTTTGGACTGCCACAAGAAGAGGTGCGCTCAATAGTTAAGCAAATTCTGCAAGCCTTACAATTTGCTCATGAACGTCAAATTTATCACCTCAATTTAAACCCGACCAATATTCTGCGCGATTCCGCAGGGCATATCAAAGTGGTTGGGTTTGGCCTGATCAACATGGCGGGTAAAGAGCTTTTTGAGAATTTAGTCTCCGCTGGAATTCCCCCCATCGCGCTGGGTTCCCGACGCATTCGCATCAACACAGTCGACATCCTGTCACCCGAAACCCGGCTCGGAAAAACGGCTGACCATCGAGCTGATATTTACGCCTTAGGCATTACTGCATATTGGCTGCTCACTGGCACGAAACCTTCCAGCAAATATCAACCCCCGTCAGAACTGGTCGATGACCTGCTGCCGGGCTGGGACACGCTCATCAGTCATTGCTTAGAGCGTGAACCTTCGAATCGCTATCAAAGCACTGCCCATGTACTTCAAGACCTGGAGAATCTCGACCATCTTGAGGAGCGCTCAGAGCCTTTAGATGTCGGCACCCGGGAGACAGGTTCCGTATTTCGACACATTGATTTCATTCCAGTACCCGAAAAATTGCAGCACAAGGGAACGTCCTATGCGCGCGCTTTTCGCCTCAGCACCATCGGCATCATCGGCCTGATACTGATGTTCATCACGACATCTTTTTTCGACAACACTCTCACCGAAGATGTGGACTATGAGAGGGCGGTTGCAATCAGGACTCCCGCTGGCACTGAACCCAGGCTCACCTTTAATATCCGTCCGAAAAATGCTCAGCTTCGTTTTGTCCGCGAAGATTTGATCTTTCTCACACAGGACGGCACCCTCGATCTCAACGTCATTCCCGGCGATTACCGTGTCGAAATCACGGCCCCTCAACACGAGAAACACACTCAACTCATCCAGGTCATTGCAGATCCCCAAACACTCAACATTCGTTTGCAACAAGCGTGGGGCATGTTGACCCTCAACACGCTGCCTGGCGCTTCAGCTATCGCAGAAGACGCAGAGGGTAACCGTGTGGACCTCGGCCAGGCAGATGCGTCCGGCTTGATAACCGTCTCTGAAAAACTGATTCAGGGTTCATATAAAATCGATGTTTCAAAGCCCAATTACGCAACGATGGCGCGCAGCATCACCCTGAGTGCGGATCCCGTCGAGGAAACATTCAATCTTGGAGGTTTGCCGGGAACCCTGCGGATTCGTTCAAATCCTCGTGGGGCCAACGTTGTCGTCGACGGCAAGGAACTCGGAAAAACAAACCTGACGGTGGAAAACCTGCCAGTGAATGAAAAATTCATGGTCACGGTAAAATTGGATGGATATCGCCAGAGAACAAAAGCAGTAACGCTAAAACCGGGCACCAGGACGCCATTAGATTTTGGGAATCTCGAACAACAACGAGGCAATGTAGAACCTGTATTGACCGTCGATAATCAAACCATCTCACCCGAAATAGCAAAATCCCTGGAAATTCAGTTAAACGACCAGAAATGGCCTGGCGACACGCACATCATCGAAGACTTGGTAGCTGGCACTTATCAGGTCCGCATCGACCATCCAGACTACCAGCCGTTGAATCAAGAAATTGACGTGCCCGACAACACTACCCTCAAGCTCATTTTGAATTTAATTCCCAAACCCGCGCTGTTGATCATCCGTCCAAAGCCTACAGACATCCAACCGACTCTCAAGGTCAACAATCATCCGCGTCCCTTGGGCGATGGCAATCGCTTTGCGATCAAACCAGGTGTGCGTTACCAACTCAGCCTGGAAGCAAAAGACCACTACCCAGTAAGCAAAACCATTCAACTCAAGCCAAATGAAACCTTCACTTGGGACGCCGAACTCAAGCCCATTCCTGGTCCTGAACTCAATCGAGATTACACCGTTCCCTATACCATGGTGGAGCTTGCATGGATCGAACCCGGCAGATTCGAAATGGGCAGCCCCAAAGACCAACCCAGCCGCTTGCCTACAGATGGTCCACAAACCACGGTCACGCTGACCCAGGGCTACTGGATCGGCAAATTTGAAATTATCCAAGAACAATATAAGCAGATTACCGGCAAAAATCCTGCCTATTTCAACGACTCTTTGCGTAAACCAGTAGAAAATGTGTCCTGGGATCAAGCCGTTGAATTCTGCTCGATTATCCAGGCCCGTGAAGCCGCTGCCGGTCGCGTACCTCCAGGTTATGCATATCGCTTGCCGACCGAAGCTGAATGGGAATACGCTGGAAGGGCCGGAACGACGACACCGTTCTATTGGGGCAATACCGCCGACAAAAGCCAAGGAAACTTCAAAGGGGCATACCCACGCGACTTTACATCGACCGTCATCACAAGTGCTGAACACTATGGCACAGTAGAAGCGGGTTCATTCCAACCGAACGCTTTTGGGCTTTACGACATACACGGAAATGTCAGTGAATGGTGTATGGATTACTACAACGCCAGACTCCCGGGGGGGAGCAAAATAGATTGGGTACAGACTCAGGAGAGCTCCCGACGTGTTTTCCGCGGTGGTGGCTGGGAAAATTTTGCAATTGCCGCCCGCATCGGGGCGCGCGGCCAAGGTGCCCGTGAGTCGAGCCGGGGTCAGTCCCTTGGATTTAGAATCGTTCTCGGCCCTGTTCTTACCAGGTGAAGATGAAACGACTGGTTATCGGCTTGAGCGCGGTTATCGCGCTCGGCATCTGCACGGCATGGGTGTTCCTGTTCGCCATGCCTGTTGTATTAAAAAATCGAATACACACACAGTTGGCGGATTACGGCTTCGACGATCCCATGTTTACGGTAAAGTACACTGACATTCGGCAAACCCAATTATCAGACATTCAGTTAGAACAACCTGCCGCAAAACTCACCGCAAAGACTGCCACCCTGCGAACAAATGCTGACATACTGCAATGGCAACCGCTGCAAGAACTCGTAGTCGAAGGGTTGCACGCAACTCTTGACTTAAACGCCATCATTCACGATTCATTGGATTCAACGCATCCACTCCAGAAACTCTTTTTACGGCCACCTTTTGACAGTTTATTAGTCAGCCACGGTAAGGTCACTGCGCTACTGGCAAACCGGGAAAAGACCTACCAACTATCGGCATTTAAAGACACTACACTGCAAGAACCAAAGTTGCTCATTCTAGCTGACGCGAAAAATGAGCACATTGCTGTCGATATTCAAACTACAGATACCACACTGGTCACGCTGCAAAGCAAAACCAACGAATTGCCCACGCTTTTTCATGCGCTGCGAGCCTATTTTCCGCAGCAACTAAACGCTATCGAGGTTATGCAGGCGGATGCCAGTCACATCGACGCCAGCCTCGAAATCGAACAAAACACGATCGCCCGTTGGCTTACCCTTCTTGAAACAAAAAACATTGCCGTCTCCCCCTTCGGCCTGCAAATACGAGCGGATAATTTCGCCAGCGGCACAAATGGCTCTTATGATCAAATTGCAAAACACTGGGGCATCGCCAACAACAGCGTGATTACGAACCAACATACCCAGCTAAACGGAAAACGCATTTCATGGGAACTTATTGAAGCAACCCATCTCACCGGGCGAATCGACGATTGGCAGTGGACCTCCCGCACGTCTACCCATCCCGAGTGGACGCTCCGCCAAACATCCACAACTCAGGCACAGTCGATTCAGTTCAAACTCAGTCACGCCACTGCTAAAGCTGCTGAACGTGAACGTGTGTTGAGTCTCGTCATTCCAACGTCTCAGCTGCAAATCGACACCCCAACAGCCAGACTCTCTGCTGAACTTTACCTGCAAGCAAAATTCAGCCAATCCACTGCACTCAAGCTTAAAGAAGCGCATATCCAACTCAACAACCTGAAGATCCATCCACACATATCTACGCAGGCCCCCTTCACCGCATCTTCATTAACTGCCAAGCTCGAGCCTAACCACGAACAATCGTTAGACCTATCCGGCTCTATCCAACTAGAGGGCCAGCTCAATGCCATTCCGATAACGGCCAGGTTGCCCATAGGCATTCAAGCATTTTTAACCTACCTTATAACGCTAACCCGGATTTCTAACTAAAACGGATAGTTAATCCAGTGAGAGAATCGAGTGTCTCCAGAAACCATTTGCGGGTTAAGCATCACCCACAAATTGTATCCATACTCCCATTTTTTGCCAAGATTTCCATTCCAAATTGCAATAGCCTGTCGGATTTGATTTCCAATTCTTACAAATCTGGTACAAACTTAGGGTCATACGTGTTGTAAATGTTGACCGAACCACGCCGATGCTGCTGCCGGTGGACATGCGTGAGTGGGTGGCTGCAAATGACACGGTTCTTTTTATACTCGAAGCGGTGGAACATGTGGACATGCAGCACTTCAAGCTAAAGCAAACCC